>Ga0335080_10000882_pt1 | contig 28542 bp, 24 predicted proteins | sample Lox_Sample_34_FD_206720 | JGI IMG/M metagenome (GOLD analysis project Ga0335080, IMG submission 206720) | Soil microbial communities from Loxahatchee National Wildlife Refuge, Florida, United States - Lox_Sample_3.4 | ecosystem: Environmental > Terrestrial > Soil > Wetlands | place: USA... | reverse complement strand
GCAGGCCAGCACCCATCCAAGTGGTGGATTCGGCATATGGTTTGTCGGAATGCACAAGTATCGGTGCTCCCTGCAATGGAATCGAGACGAACCCGAAAACCACAAAGACGGGAGCGAAAATTCGAAAGCTTCGTGAGTGTCTTTCTATTGCGGGCTGGGCGGATCGCTTGTTGGAGCCGATGTGGCCGCTGGCACCGAATTTGACGGCGCGGCCGGAGTGCTGCTTGCTGGTGACGTATGGGAACCTGGTGCGCTGGAATCCGACTTCGGCGGATCAGGCACTGTCGTCATCGCGCTTTCGGGATTGAGCAAATGATCCTTGCTCGGCCCCAGCCCCAGGCTGATCAGAGCACGCGAGTCCGGCACGGTCTTACTCTGCCATCCACGATCGGCCTGATACTTTCTCATGGCATCCTCACTGGCCTGGTTCCACGTGCCGCTGGGCTCACCGGTCAAATAATGCTCGCGAATCAATGCCTGCTGGATCGCCAGCGCACGCTCGGAATCAATCTTTTGCTGACCGCGGACGTGCGAGGACTTTTTGTGGGAAGAATGCTTTCCTGTCGATTTGGTGGAGGTTTTCTTTGCGCCGGTGGAACCCGATGTCGAATGATTAGTGGTTGGAGTCTTGTGGGCGCCGCTCGAAGTGGTGCTTGCGGACGTTGCGGCGGAATCCTGCGCAGGAGCCGCAGCAGCCACCAGCGCGCAAGCCAGGGTCAGCGCGCAAACCGCGACGACCTCGACGTTACGAAATTTCGCGCCTGCGCGAATCATCAATACCTTTAAGCAACCTGCAACAAAAGCAAAAGCCCAGCCAGAAGAACCGGCACTGTCATCATCTCTGATCTGCTGGGACAGTACCAGTTCCGGCTGGGCCAGGAACCGTTACGGAAGTGTACCGGCGTCGAAGATAGTGCCATCCGAGCGCGACGAACCGCGCGGACGCACCAGGAAGACCACATCCTGTCCGCTCTTCATGCCCGACTCGATGCGGGTAAAGTCTTCTTCGCTGTTCACCGCCTGCTTGTTGATCTCCAGGATGATGTCGCCGCGGGCCAGATTGACGTCCTCGGCAAACGAACCGGGCTTCACATCCTGCACGATGACGCCCTTGCCTGCCGGAATGTCAAGCCGGTCGGCCATCTCCGGGGTGACTTTGCGCACGGTCACGCCGAACTTGCTCGGCTTGGGAGCGTTCTCGTCCTCGTTGTCCTGATCTTCTCCCAGGCGCTGGGCAAAGAGCTTGGCGCGATCCGCGATGATAACGGTCGTCTCCTGCGATTTTCCGTTGCGCAGGAATCCGAGCGTCACCTTGGTTCCGGGCTTGCGGGCCGCAATCTCGGAAACCAGCTCACTTCCCTTCGAGACTCTCTTGCCGTCGACGCTAGTGACGGTGTCGCCAACTTTCAATCCTGCTTGATCCGCAGGGCTGCCGGCCACGACACTCGAGATGGGCACGCCTGAGCCGGAACCGTACACGCGAGCGATGGCCGGATTCTCCACTGCATCGAACATGATTCCAATGGAACCGCGCGAGACTTTGTGCTCTGGGCCTACGAGCTGGTTGTAAACCTCGACCACGGTGCGCGAGGGAAGGGCGAAGCCGATGCCGGCGTAGGCATTGGTCTCGCTCAGGATGGCGGTGTTGATGCCGATGACTTCCCCGTTCAGATTGACCAGCGGTCCGCCGGAGTTGCCAGGGTTGATCGCGGCGTCAGTCTGAATAAATGTCTGGAATTGCCGGCCGGGAACGATGTCGCGCCCTTTGGCCGAGACAATGCCCGCAGTGACGGTTCCCGCCTGACCAAAGGGACTGCCGATCGCCAGGACCCAGTCGCCGACTTCCATACCGTCGGAGTTGCCCATTTTCGCGGCAGGCAGGGGATGGTCGACATCCACCTTGATCACGGCGAGATCCGTTTCCTGATCAGTACCGATGACCTTGGCCTCGTGCTGCACTCCGGGGGGATCATCCTGAAAGCGTACGCGGATGCGGTCGGCCTTCTCGACTACGTGGCGATTGGTCAGAATGAAACCCTTGGAATCCACCACAACGCCCGAACCGAGGGAACGCTCGCGGATTGAGCCATCGCCAGGTCCACCTTGACCCAATCCCTGCCCGGGACCACCGAAAAAGTGATTAAAGAAATCGTCAAGGCCGCCGTTGTCATCGCCATCGTCGGGACTCTGCTGCCCTCCGCGGCGACGATGCGGATTCTTGATCGTCGATTCGGTGTTGATGTTGACGACGCTGGGCTCAAGCTGTTTGGCGATCTGGGCAAAAGCCTGAGACAAAGGATTGCTGGTCGACTGAGCCGGCGGGAGCGTCAGTGGTGTGGCATCGCCACTCTTCTGACCCTCTTTCCCTTTCACTTCTGACGAAATCAGGGTCCCGATCAAAATACCCACCGTCAGGGTCGCGAGAATGCTCAGCGTGTAAACCCAGCGGTGAGCTTTCATGCGCATCCACATCGCGCCTGAATCCATATGTTTACTTTCCTCCAAACACAAGTCCTCTCGATTATACCGATTTACCCCTCCGGCTGGAGTAGCCCTGAAGTGGAGGTAGGGACGGGAAAAAGTCCACGACTATTAGACGCAAAAGCGCCTCAAATCGTTTTATCCCGGACCGGGACTAGCCAACAAGCAGAGACGAGTTTCCGCTCCCTGCGCCATGCGAAGTCTTGGCAAATGCCGCAACACGGCGGGGAGTAACGGCCATTCTGAGGGTAAGACCGTCCACCCTTTGGAAGGGCTGTGTCCGCTACTGGGCAGGTCCCTATTTTGCTTCGAAGACGGTCCTGCCAGCCACTACGGTGCGCAAAACCTTCGCGCCGAGGACCTTCTCCGGCGATGAAGCTGTGACGTCGCGATCGAGTACCACGAAGTCAGCCAGCATGCCGGGAACAAGCTTTCCCTTCTCTTTATCCTCAAATTCCGCGAAGGCTGAGCCTTGAGTATACGCAGCGACCGCCTGATCGATCGTCAGGCGTTGATCGGGAAAATATTCCTGCTTACCGTTTTCGCTCTTGCGCGTGACAGCGGCGTAGAGTCCACGGAACGGCGTTGCCGGCTCAACCGGATAGTCCGTTCCAAATGCGAGGCCAACTTTGTTGTTAAGAAATGCGAGCCAGGCATACGATGTCGCGGCGCGCTTGGGACCAAGCCGGTCTTGCGCCCAGCGCATATCGGTAAGCAGATGGTTCGGCTGCATCGAGGCGATCACTTTGAGCTGTTTGAATTGCGTAATTTGCGCCGGAGTCGTGACCTGGGCGTGCTCGATGCGCAAGCGGTAGTCGTCGCCGCCATTGGCGGCTTTGACCTTGCTTTCTTTCGCCGCCTTCTCGCCTTCGGCAAAAGCATCAAGCGCCATCTCCACGCCCTTGTCGCCGATGGCGTGGAAGCCGATCTGGAAACCTGCGAGCACACGCTCCTTGGTCATGTCGTTCAGCTTGACCGGATCATAGCGGGGCAGGCCGGAGTTCTTCGCGTCATCGCTATAAGGCTCAAGCAATGCCGCAGTGTGCGATCCGAGCGAGCCGTCCATGAATCCCTTGAGCATGCCGGTGTGCAGCATCAAATCAGATTGCGGATGCGAATCCCGCTTCTTCGTCAGTTCTTCGACCGGCTCGTCGAAGGGCAGCCACTCGCTGATGCGTGCAGTGAGCTTGCCTTCCTTCTCCAGTTCTTCGAAGACCTGGAAAGCGTCCCAGGTGGGCGAGTAGTCCTGGCAGGAGGTCACGCCGTGAGCGGCCAGGTCGGCGAGCGCGAGTTCGATGCCGCGCCGGCGCTGCTCGTGGGTGGGCTTGGGAACGACGGCCCAAACCGCCTCCATGGCGGTTTCCCGCAAAATTCCCGTTGGCTCGCCGTTCTGGTTGCGATCGATGTGTCCACCCTGCGGATCGCGGCTCGCGAGGGTGATGCTTCCCAACTGCAGCGCGCGTGTGTTGGCGACAGCGATGTGCCCATCGATACGGCCCAGAATAACCGGGTGTCCAGAAGAAACTTCGTCGAGATCCCAGCGTGTCGGTGTGACTTTTACTGGCCAGAGTGTTTCATCCCAACCCGAGCCCTGAATCCATTCGCCCGCTTTCGATTCCGCCACCTTGTTGGCGACCTTCGATCGAAGCTCGTCGAGTGTCTTCACGCCGGTCAGGTCGACGCTGAGCTTTGTTTGTCCGGCATCGTCGAGGTGCAGGTGTGCGTCGTTGAATCCGGGCATGGTGAAGTGGCCGCCAAGATCGACAATCTGCGTTTGTGGGCCTTTGAACTTGTCGAGATCGAAGGCTTTTCCGACGGCGAGGATGCGGTCGCCCTTGACGGCTATGGCTTCCGCGCGCTCGATCGAGGCAAATGGAGTGTTGGCGGGCACGCCGGTGTAGACGTTGCCATGCACAAAAATCACGTCTGCCTTGGGCTTGGTATCAGCCGACGCGCTGGTCTGCCCAGAGACCAGGCCCGCTGCGAGAATCGAAACAAGCACAGCTCCTCCGACGCTTGCCTTGCCGGTCAGATTCATTCTCCCACCCCTGCCAGCGCCAGCATGGTCAGCAGGATGCGTTTCAGCCCCAGCTCGCGCCCATTGGAATCGAACCACTCCTGCAGTGTATGTGCTCCGCCGCCGGATCCGCCGCCGCCAATTGCGATCGCTTCCCTGCCCATCGACAGCGGGATGTTCGCGTCCGTCGATGCGCGCTGCACCTGCGCGACGTTGCCCAACTGTGCATCGACGGCGCGAACACTTTGCAGAATCCGCGCGCCCGGCGGCAATTCACCCGCTGGCCGATTGCCGATCACCACTACTTCGCAGCTCACCGCGGGACGCTTCTGCGTGGGCGACCGCATCTCGGCGGCCATGGTTTCGTCTTCCACGGCGCGATTCAGAGCCTGCCGCAACGATTGCTCCAGCCGCTCCATCTCGGCCATCGAGGTCGAACGAATGTCGACCTTCATGCTGGCCGATTCCGGAATGGAATTCACCGACGTGCCCCCGCGGATGACTCCGATGTTAAACGTTGTCTTCGGAGTCGTGGGCACCGTGGTTGCCGTGAAAGTGTCAACGGCCTTGGCGAGAATCACGATCGGATTGGGCGCGCCGAAGTCGCTCCAGGAGTGTCCTCCCGGCCCGCGCACGATGACTTCGAAGCGACGGCTGCCCAGAGCTTCCGCGACGATGGTGTCGGCGCCGGCCCCGTCGAGAACGACGCTGTAGCCAATCGAATCTTTCCAACGCGGTGTGGAGAAGATATGGCGCATGCCGCGCAGGTCGCCTTCGCCCTCTTCACCGACATTTCCGATAAAGACAAACGGCAGCGCATGCCGGATGCGCACCGCACGCAGCAACGCGGCGATGCCCAACATGGCAGCCACGCCCGCGCCGTTGTCGGAGACGCCGGGGCCATAGATACGGCTTCCCTGGTAACGAATATTCAGTGGCGTGTTCGCTGGAAAGACGGTGTCGATGTGCGCACTGAGCGAAACATAGCGGCGTCCGAAGCCGGGATGAGTACCGAACACGTTGCCGACGTCATCGATGCGGACGTCGTCCAGCCCGATTTCACGGAAACGCTCCGCCAGCCAGGCGCCCCGGGCCGATTCGCCAAATGGAGGCGCCGGGATACGTGCCATCTCCATCTGCCAGTGCAGCAGCTGTGGCTCGTTGGTGCGAAACCAGTTGAATGCCGAACGCACCTCAGGCGAAGCCGCAAGCCGCGCTACTTCGCGCTGCAGGACTTCTTTCGCCGCAAGGTGGGTCACCGCGGAACCGGAATCGTGCGGGTGCGTGCGCGAAGGATCGGGGCTCATGGGAAATGAATAGCGTCAGTGTACAACGCGTGGGAAACGTCTGGACATTACCGAAGATGGGGCCAGGGGCAATCGCCAGCGGTAATTTCAGTCAGAGCGATCTGCCGGCCATGGCAGAACTCGCGCCGCCACGGCGGAAAGCAGTCGTTTCGTAGCGGTGATCTCGATGCCTCGGCGATCGCCCGCGCGAATGATTGGCCCGGCAATGGCATCCAGTTCCGGCGGATTTCCTTGTTCAACATCTTTTTGCATGGAACTGCGCATGCCATGGGGCATCTTGCTCATCCCGGCGAAGACGGCGTTCGGGTCGACTTTGGCGCCCTCAGCGGTGGCCACGGCACAGACTTCGCGCACGCAAGATTCCCATTCGGCCTTCCAATCGGGATTGTTCATCACGCCGCCGATCGGCTGATCGAACGCCGTGGTTGCCAGCGCGATGGGAGCGAGAAACACGGCCTTGCTCCACATCAGCGTGGGTTCGTCGTCGATGAAGCGACATTCGAAGCCCATCTTTTGAAACTGATCGAGCGTGGAAGCCAGTAGCGGGCGGCCAGCAGAGGACACGCTCAAGCGAGCGAAAGGTGAACGGTGAATGATGTGCCCAGGCGCTACGCGCTCGGATTCGACGGCAATCGTTGCTGGAATAACCCGGTCGAAGCCGTATTTGCTTCGCAACCAATCCAGATGGTCAATGCCATTCAGCAGCGGAACGATTGCCTTGACCGATTCCGGATGGGGCAGCGCACTGAGAGCATCCAATTGAGTCGCTTTCACGGTAAGCCAGAGCACGTCCACGGGCGGCACGTCGGCGCTGCGCGCCACCGGCACGGAAAAATTTCCAAACGGGCTTTCCAGTTTCAATTGTTCTGGATACGTGGCCAACGAGTCGCGCCTGACGACAGCGGTGACAGAATTGCCCAGCCGCGCCAGAGATGCGCCGATCAGGCCGCCGACGCCACCCACACCTAGAATCGCATGTCGGAGAGCAGGCATAGTTTTCATTTTCTCAGGGCCGAGCCGGGCACGCATTCGAGGATCTCGGCTTCACTCAGCGTGTGGTCGCTCTGCTTGGCACGCTGGTAGATGCGGTCGACGATGTCATCGGAGGCGGAGATCTTATGCCGCTCCAGCCAGAACAGCACGTTCGACTTGCCGCTCATCGGGCCAATGTCGATGATCTGGTCGAGCCCGAACACATGCGAGGGAACACCGGAATAGACCGTATTGGCCAGCACCACGTCGTTTTTGTGATACGCCTTGATGATCGCCGCAGCATGTACTCCTGTGGCAGTACGGAAGGCATCGTCGCCGACCACCGGATAATTCCGCGGAATCGGAACACCGGTGGCGCGCGAGACCAACTCACAATATTCCTTCAGCTTGGTCAGATCCTGCTTGTCCCAGGGCGCAATACCCATCAGCTTGAGATTGACCAGCATCTGGTCGATCTGCGTGTTGCCGACGCGTTCGCCTAATCCAATCGCGCAGCCATGTACGCAATTGGCTCCGGCGATGATCGCCGCCATGGAGTTGGCGATGGCCAGGCCGCGATCGCTGTGGCCGTGCCAATCCACACGAATCTTTTCTCCGGATGGCTTGACTACTTCCTCCATGACGAAGCGCACCAGCGACAAAGCACCCATTGGCGTGGCGTGACCCGCGGTATCGCAGATGCAAATCGCCCGCGCGCCGCACTCGATCGCGGCGGTATACAGGAGCTTCACGGTTTGTGGATCGCAGCGGCTCGTGTCTTCGGTGACGTACATGACATCGAGTCCGAGCGAAACGGCGTATTTGACGGCCTTCTCGGTCGTTTGCAGCAGGAAGTCGTCGGTCCAGCCTTCTGTAAAGCGGCGGATGGGACTGGAGCCGATGAACGTCGCCGCCTCGATCCGCAATCCGGTCTTCTGTACGATTTCGGCGATGGGGCGAATGTCGTTTTCGTGTGTGCGTGCCGCGCAATTCGCCTGAATCTTCATGCGGTGCGCAATCATCTCTTGCGCGAGCGCGGTCACGGCCTCAACGGCTCGCGGTCCGGCTCCGGGCAAGCCCAGATCCAGGGAATTGATTCCCAGCGCCGCCATCAGATGGAGGATTTCGATCTTTTCGGGAATCGAGGGATCGCGCACCGAAGGCGACTGCAGCCCGTCGCGCAGGCTCTCATCGTTGAGCAGAACCGCGCCGGGAGGCTTCAGTCCCGGCGGATGATTCTTGTTCCAGTCGTAGATGAGGTCGGAGGTGTTCATGGGCTAGCTTCGAGCCATCGAGCCACGAGCAAGAATCCTGCGACTCCACGGATTCATTTTTGTGTGTTCCCCAGATATGTGGCCGCAGACGCCGTGCCGAGAACTCGAAGTTCAGAGCTCGGAGCTATTTTTCCTTGGGCGGCAGCGTCAATCCAAAGACCGAGATCATTCCCTTGCCGGCGACGTTGACCTTGCTCTCCCCGGGAACGGGCAGGTACAGCGCCTTGCAGTTTTCGCAGCGATAGATTTCGGCATTCGGACCATAGGCCTTCTCCACATCGCCACAGCCCCGCTCTACCACGTCGGTCATGTAGAACCAGCGTTTCAGATGCCCCCCGCAGAACTTGCCTTTGGCATCTTTTTCGTTGCAGGCGCGCTGGCCCTCCTTCTTGATCTTGACCTTGTGGTTTTGGAGCTGTGGAACGTCGTGAGAACCAGTTGTGGTCACTTCGCCAGTCGCCAAAGGACATACCCTCGCTCAAGCGGCCACAGGCCGCCGGATTCGGCTTAATGGGCTCATTGTAACCCGAAAGTCGAGCCGCCGAGCGGTGAGCTATGAGCAATAAGCGAACCGGGCTTGCTTGCAACTCACTGCTCAGAGCTTCTGCTAGTCTGTGAGCACTCCATGATCACGATCGTTTCGGGTCTGCCGCGCTCCGGCACTTCCCTGATGATGCAGATGCTGGTGGCGGGAGGGATGACTCCGCTGTCGGACGGCGAGCGTGTGGCGGATACGGACAATCCGCGTGGATATCTCGAGTGGGAGCGGATCAAGACACTCCCTACCGATCCTGGCTGCATTGCCGAGGCTGAGGGGAAAGTGGTGAAGGTGATCTCACGGCTTCTGCTTTCGCTTCCGCCCGGTCACGACTACCGCGTGATTCATGCAACGACCTCTGCCCGAAGTGTTGGCGTCGCAGGATCAGATGATGCAGCGGCGCGGAACGTACAAGGAAGGCGCAAATCCGGCGGCGATGGCGGCGGCCTTCGAGAAGCATCTGCGCGAAGTGTATGGGTGGCTGGAAGGAAAGTCTCACGTTAAATCGATGCGCGTGGCCTATCGCCAAGCACTGCAAGAACCGGAGACGATCAGCCGGAGAATTGCGGCGTTTCTTGAGATGCCTTTGAATGTCGAGTCGATGGTCGAGCAGGTGGATGCGTCGCTGGACCGTAATCGAACTTAGGCATTCTCATATGTAGCCCCGGACGCCTTCGCCCGGGGTGGCGCGCGGTGCGCAATAGCGAGCGCTTGACCTGGCTACGACGCCTCGGGTTACCCCAACCTTCGGCACCGCTCCCTTCGCTTCGCTCAGGGTCGCGGGGCGGACGAAGGCGTCCGCCCCTACACAACCTGTTAGAACTCGCGCCTTGCTGCGGCTTGATCCGGGCCCACTCGACCTGTCTCAATTTCTGCCTTGAAATAGTTTTCGCCCTTGACGGGAGCTCCAGCCATGCGGCGCAGGATTCCGATCTGGCCCGAGTGCGTGAAGGCATCAGCGACCGGCCCCTGGAACAGATTTTCCAGCGAGGCCTGCAGGGGCGCCTCAGAGGCCAAATAGTCATCGAATTTTTTCAGGGCGGCGAAGAAGCGGTTCACCTCTTCGTCCCAGGGGAGTGGTTTGGAGTCATTCCACTTGCGTTCGCCATTCGCCATGGAAAGTCCCCAGTCCATCAGATCGCCGATGTGCGCGAGGATTTGCGCGGGCGTGCGCGCCCCAGACCCGGCCTGGAAATCGGCGAATCCAGCGGGAGCATCGCGGAGCGTCTTGCCGCAACGGTAGGCGAGGGTGGCTAATGTGTGACGAAGCAAGTGGCGGTCGAAGTTCCTCGTGTCAGTCATATTCGGTTCCGTTCTGATCCACAAGCTTACACTGAAGGTTGGAGGCCGAGATGGCGAAGAACACAAAACCTTCCCCAGAGGCCGGGCTGCCGGAGAAATCAATGCAGGCGCGGCCGGGCGCGGTGAGCCGCGTCAATGCCGAATACTATCGCTGGGGACACGATTGCGACGCGTGGCATCTGGTCAAAGATCCACAGCTTACCGTGATTGAGGAACTCATGCCGCCCGGGGCAGCCGAGGTGCGGCACTATCACAAGAAGGCGCAACAGTTCTTCTACATCCTGACAGGCGAGGCGATCATGGAAGTGGAGGGCGATCCCGTGCTTGTGTCCGCCGGAAGCGGAATACGTATTCTGCCCGGTGTGTGGCACCAGATTCGAAATCCTTCTTCGAGCGCGTTGCGACTGCTGGTGATCTCGCAACCACCGAGTCATGGCGACAAGTGGACGGAGTGATAACGCGCACGAGGCCTTCGGGTCGAAGTCGATGAAGGCCTACGCTGATTTTCGACAGAGGGGTGGCCCCGAGTATTTATTCGCGGAATCGCCACCAAGACTACGGACGCTAAGGCGCGAAGGCCAGAAAAAGGAAAACGGCGAACAGAATGAGGTGCACCGTACCTTGCAGCACAGTGGTGCGACCTGTTCCCAGTGTGAGGATGCTGACCACGAGCGTCAGGGCAAGAAGGACCTCTTCCTTTGGGTTTAGGCCGAGTATGAGGGGTTGGCCTAGAAAAATCGAGATGCCGGCGACCGCCGGAATAGTCAGTCCAAGGCTTGCCAAGGCAGACCCGAGGGCCAGGTTTACGCTGGTTTGCAGACGATTCGCAGTGGCTGCGCGATAGGATGCTAAGCCCTCGGGAAGAAGAACCAGTGCCGCTATGACGATTCCTACGACACTTTTGGGTGCACCCAGCGCTGCAATCCCGTGCTCGACCGCGGGGGTCAGTGCCTTTGCCAACGCCACAACTACTATTAACGATCCGAGGAGCAATGCCGCGCTCATCCAGGCGACTTTGCTCGCTGGCGGAGGCATATGCGCTTCTTCCTCATCCACTCCGACAAGCAGGAAATAGTCGCGGTGGCGGATGGTTTGCACGAATACGAACGAACCGTAGAGGACCAACGAGACAACAGCCGCAAACGCCAGTTGAGACCGGCTGAAGGTCGGTCCGGGGGTGGTGGTAGTGACATTGGGGAGGATGAGCGTTAGCGTGGTCATCGCGATTAGAACGGAAAGGGCCGCATTCGCACCCCGCAGTTGAAAACCCTGCTCATGATGCCGCAGACCACCAGCAAGAAGACAGATGCCGATGATCCCGGTGCAAACAATCATGACGGCGGCGAAAAGGGTGTCGCGTGCGAGGCTGGCTGTTTCCGGCCCTCCGGCAATCATCATGGAGACAATCAGTGCCACTTCAATCGTCGTTACAGCGAGAGCCAGCACCAATGTGCCAAAGGGCTCACCGACCCGGAGCGCAACCATTTCGGCGTGGAAGACAGCAGCGAAGACGGTTGCAATCAAAGCAACGGCTTCGGCTACATGGAGTACGGTGCCGGGCCCAAGTAAGAAATGCACAACGAGAATGACCATCCCCAACGCAGGCCAAATCCAAGACCACAAAGGAATGCGGGTTGCGGCGACTGTGGCCATAGGAAAAGAGATGCGTCGCTAGATCGAGCGATGCCAAACATTGACTGCTTGCTGTTGCATTGACCGCAATCGTATCTGAAGCTTAAGTTGGCTGTCACGGCGGTTAGGGCAATATGCGAATTGCCACTCCAAACCCGTCATGCACAGAGGAGGTTCACGCGTGAGGGTGATTCACACCCGCTTGCGCAGAAGCGTTCCGGCCGCGTGCAGTGCGCCCCGTAAGCGCGTCGTCAGATCGCGGGCGAACTGCAGATCCACGAAGCCTTCGATCTGCCGCCGGAAGCTCTCGCCGTAGCCATACCACCAGACCTTCTTCACGCCGGGCATCTGATCCGTGTCGACGTATTTCACGCGGACCATTTCTTCGAGCCCGAAGCGGCCGTGTGTGCGGCCTACGCCGGTGGCCTTCACGCCGCCGTGCGGGGCCTCGCTGATGCCGAAGCACGAAATCACGTCGTTCACCATCACGGTGCCCGCCTGGATGTGGCGGGCCAGGCGCTCGCCGCGGTTGGAATCGCGGGTGAAGATGCTCGCGGCCAGGCCGTACTCGCAATCGTTGGCCAGGCGGACTGCTTCGTCGTCATCTGCGAAAGCCATGATTGGCAGGAGAGGACCGAACGTTTCTTCGCGCATTACGCGCATCTCGTGGGTCACATCGGCGAGTACCGTGGGAGCAAAGAAGTTTGGCCCCAGATTACTCAGACGGGAGCCTCCTGTGAGAAGCCGTGCGCCGCGCGCCTTTGCATCCTCAATGTGCGACTCGACTACGTGCAACTGGCGCTCGTGGATCATGGGCCCCACATCCGTGTTCGGGTCGATGCCGTTTCCGAGGCGCAGGTGCTTTGTTTTTTCGGCGCATGCCTCAGCGAATTTTCCGTACAAACGTCGATGCACGTAGCAACGTTCCACGGACAAGCATGCCTGGCCGGCGTTGACGAAGGCTCCCCAAACCGCCGCGCTTGAGGCGACATCGATGTCGGCGTCGTCGAGCACGAGCATGGGATCTTTGCCGCCCAGTTCGAACACGACTGGGAGCAGTCGCTCTGCCGCCGCGGCCGCGATACGCTTTCCCGTGCCAACGCTGCCGGTGAATACCAGCTTGTCAATTGGCGAGCGAACCAGCGCGGAACCTGCCGGGCCCTCGCCGATCACAACCTGGAACACTTCCTGCGGCACACCGGAGGCATGGAGCAAAGAAGCAAGTTCCAGTGCAACCAGCGGTGTGAGTTCTGAGGGCTTCAGCACCACAGCATTGCCGGCGGTGAGCGCCGCCAGAGTCTCGGTCGCCGGAATCGAAAATGGATAATTCCAGGGAGAGATGATGCCGATGACTCCGTAAGGCTCGCGGACAAGGCGTCCCTTCTTCAACTTGGTGGCCAGGTTACCGTGCGGGAGTGGTTCATCGCGCAGCAGGCTGTAGGCGTGGTCGATCAGGAAGCGAGCCGCGTCGAGGACTACCAGAACTTCGGTGATCAGGGCCTCTGTGAAGGGCTTGCCGGCCTCGCGGGTGATCGCGGCCGCAATGTCGGACTTGTGCGCCTGCAGCCTGTGTTGGAATTCGCGGAGGATCGCGAGGCGGTTTTTCAGCCCGAGCCCCACCCAGGAAGTCCGGGCTACGCGTGCGCGTGCCACGGCTGCCAAGATGTCAGATTCGGGGGCGCATTCGAACTCTCCCAAAACTTCACCGGTCGCGGGATTCAGGGACCTGATAGGGTGCGCGGCAACTTGCAGATCGGGTGCCATACAGAAATTGTAGTCATTTGCCGGGGTATCCGTTCAAGTCAGCTGCAGCACAGTTAGCCTCTAGTAGTCCACACTGACCAGATACAAACCTGAGCCCGGAACTGTGGCGCCTGCGGCGGAACGACTCCGCGCCTCGATGATCCGGGTGACATCGTCCACCTGCAGGGTGCCCCGGCCGACCAGAATAAACGTACCCACCAGATTTCGAACCATGTGGTGCAAGAAACCGGAGCCGCACACGGCATACACGAACTCCTCTCCCGCGCGCTCCCATGCCGACGAAGAAATCGTGCGCACATTATCGACTGGCTCGCCTTCCCTGCCCCGCTCCGGATCAACTGCCGCAAATGAGGTGAAGTCATGCTTACCGACAACCAATCCTGCGGCGCGTGCCATTGCGTCTTCCTCGAGTGGATACGGGTAGTGCCATACGTAGCGAGCCAGGAACGGCGGGCAGAGCGCGCCGCGATAGATCCTGTAGCGATAGGATTTGCCGCGCGCCGAGTGACGGGCATGAAATTCCGTGGGCACTTCCTTCACTTCGAGTACACGCACCGCCGCCGGCAGGATATCGTTCAGAGCCTTTTGGAAATTCTCCGTGGGCACGGAAGAAAATGTGACAAATGTCACATTCTGCGCCAACGCATGCACTCCCGCGTCGGTGCGGCCGGAGCCTTGCGGCAGGACCTTTTCGCCCGTAATTCGTCCAATGGCTGAGGCGAGTGTCCCCTGCACGGTCGCTGCGTCGGGCTGCACCTGCCATCCGGAGAATTCGGACCCATCATAGGAGAGGATCAGTTTGAGATTCCGCCGTTGAAGTTTCGAGTCCGGCGGCCCACTCGAATCATCGAACTCACTTACGCTCATGCAGGTGATCCCGTGCGACGGTAGTAGCGGCAAAGGCGATCTCGGGGTTCGGTCAGATATACTAAACCGTTTCCGCAGAATCCTGGCTTCGGGTAGGACTACTTCTTACGAGGCTGGGGCCGGAAATACCGTACGTCCGCAAGCAAAATGCAAGCGCGGGACGCAGGGAGGTCGTTTTCGTCCCAGCTTTGAGGAACCTTCCGCCGCTTCTTTGCGTACCTATGCCTGAACAGAATTGTTTTTTTGGGACTAGTGCACGGGCTGGAAATCTGTTTTTTCGTAACCAAGCCTTAATCAACGTGGTTCTTACGACTGGAGATACGTAGATGCCATTTGCACCTATAACCTCAACTATCCGGCTCGCCACCACGGCAAGTCTATTGACGATCCTGACCATGGCCTGTTGGGGACAGGAAGCAACCCCTGCAGCGCCGATGCCGCAGAATACTTCGGAAGCCAAACCGGTTCCGGCGCTGGACTATAGCCAGCCCCAATCGCATTTCCCCAACCCTATCCGTCCTTATGTTGCACGCGAGGCTGCCCCGCCAAATCTGTCGAACACGCCGCGCATTGATTCGCTCATGCACGACGGCAAGCTGTACCTCTCGCTGAATGATTCGATTGCGCTGGCGCTGGAGAACAATCTCGATATCGCCATTGCGCGTTACAACCTGAACATTGCCGACACGGATCTGCTGCGCGCGAAGGCCGGAGCCCAGATTCTGGGCGTTAACCTCGGCGTGATACAGAACACACCGGGTGGCGGAGTGGCGGGGATCGGTACGCAAGTCGGTTCCGGGACAGGCGGTACCAGTCTTGGAGCAGGCGGAGTCGGCGTCGGCGTGGGCGGTATTGTCGCTTCCACTGCCGGCGGTTTGCTCGGACCGCTCATCACTTCGTTCGACCCGGTGATCACGGGTATCTTTCAGAGTGACCACGCCAGCTTCGTTCCGACCAGCCCGTTCCAGGGAAGCTACCAGGGAACGACGACAACGAATTTCCAGTACATCCAGGGATTTCACTGGGGCACGAACATTTCCATCGGCTTCAACAACAACCGCGTTAGCAGCAACAACGCCTTTCAGTCGGTAAGTCCGGCGCTGAACTCCGGTTTTCAATTCAAACTTACGCAACATCTGCTGCAGGGCTTTGGCCTGCCCGCGAATACGCGCTTCATCCGCATCGCCAAGAATAACCGCGAACTGTCGGATGTCGCATTCCGGCTGCAGATCATCACATCAGTAGACCAGATCGAGAACATGTATTGGGACCTGGTGTATGCGTACGAGAATCTGCGGGTAAAGCAAGAGTCGCTAGCGTTCTCGCAGAAGACGTTCTCCGATACCAAAAAACAGGTGGAAATCGGGAGTCTGGCGCCGATTGAGGCGGTGCGCGCACAGAGTACGGTGGCCGCCGACGAGCAGGCGCTCACAGTAGCCAAGACGAATCTTCAGTTGCAGCAGCTGATCATGAAAAATGCTCTCAGCCGCACTCTGCACGATCCGATATTGGCGAACGCCGATGTAATTCCGACTTCCACAATGGAACTTCCGGAAAACGAGCAAGTCCAACCGACGGAGGAACTGGTGAATGAGGCGCTGCGGCGCCGGGCAGAGCTCGTCGAACAGCGTATTCAGTTAAACAGCCAGGAACAAAGCAACAAGGGATTGCGCAGCGCTCTATTGCCCACGCTGGACCTGTTTGCGTACTACGGCGGCGCCGGGCTGGGCGGCTCGCAGAGCCCGGAGAGTATTTGCCGCTCTCCCGACCAGCAGTTCTGCGCAAGCGCGAACCCGAACCCGGCACTCAGCCAATTTCCACTGGCCCCCTCGGTCAGCTACGCAGACACCCTACACCAATTGGTGAACTCGACTGCTCCTGACAAAGGAGTCGGTCTGCAGCTCAACATCCCGCTACGGAACCGCGCGGCTCAGTCAGTACAGATTCGAGGCCAGTTGGAATACCGGCAGGCGCAGATGGCGCTGCAGCAGACGGAAAACCGGGTGAGCATCGAAGTCCGCCAGGCGCAGTTTGCCGTGGAACAGAACCGGGCGAGCGTGGCCTCCGCCAGAGCTGCTGTGGATTATGCACGTCAATCGCTCGATGCCGAACAGAAGAAGTATCAGTTCGGCACCTCGACGACAACAGCGGTTCTGCAAAACCGCAGCGCACTGGCGATGGCAGAGTCAACTCTGATGTCGGCGATGGCAGCCTACGAGAAGTCGCGAGTTGAGCTCGACCGCGCAACGGGTTCGCTGCTCGATCACAATGGCATCAGCATTGACGACGCGGCTCGCGGACAAGTCACGCACATGCCCAACATTCCTTACGTGGCGCCACGCAAGGAACTGCCGGCCACGACGGAAGCGCCGCAGTCACAGCCTCAGCAGTAAGTCTTCTGGTATCGCAAGCGCACGCCGCTGTGCTCATGCACAGCGGCGTTTTCTTTCCTCACAATTCTTTACAATCCTCGACGCCCTCATTGAAGTTCTCCCGCTAAGATTGAAGTGACGCTTTATCGCCATCTGCATCCAAGATTTGCGTTTTCTGTTTCTGATCCTGAAAATGCAGTGCGCTATTTTCCCCGCAAGGAGAAGCTCATGTTCTTCCCGCGTTTGACTCTTCTTTTCCCTGTGTGTATCCGTCGGGTCGGCGTTGTGTCACTGCTGGCGGTGACATCCACGTGGGCCCGCGCGCAGCAAAGCATGCCTGCTGCCCCATCCCCGGCGACCTCGTCGGCATCGACGGCGCAGCCTCAATACGTTCATCTGCAGGACTATTCGAAGCCGCAGAGCTCGTTTCCGCATATGTTGAAGCCCTACACTCCACAGCAGCTTCCGCAGCCGAATTTCGGGAATTCCGCGCGCATCGACGCGCTGATCCGGGACGGGAAAATCTACCTTTCGGTTGACGATGCGGTCGCGCTCGCGCTCGAAAACAATCTCGATCTCGAGATCGCGCGCTATAACCTGAACATCGCCGAGGCCGATCTGCTTCGCGCCAAGTCGGGGGCGAGCATTCTCGGCGTGAATACCGGCGTCGTGCAGAACACACCCGGCGGAGGCGTGGGCGGACTGGGCGGCACGGTCGGATCGGGAACCGGCGGGACAACCGTTGCCGCAGGTGGTGCGGGCAGCGGCACTCTGGGGTTGGTGAGTTCGACACTTGGCATTGGATCGACCATTACCAGCTTTGATCCGGAACTCACGGGAGCTTTTCAACTCGACAAGGACGAGACACAGTCCACAAGCCCATTCAGCCCGGTGCCGGTGGTAGCGCAAAACACCTACAGCGCCAACTTCGGATACGTCCAGGGGTTCCAGTGGGGCGGAACGCTGAGCGGGGTCTTCAACAATACGCACTTGACGACGAACAACACTACCAGTCTGATCACTCCCCAACTGGGCTCGAACTTCCAGTTTCGTTTCACGCAGAACCTGCTGCAGGGGTTCGGATTTCTGCCGAACACACGCTTCATTCGTATTGCGAAAAACAACCGTGAGATCTCCGACGTTGCCTTCCGCCTGCAAGTGATCACCACGGTCGATCAGATCGAGAACATGTATTGGGACCTGGTCTACGCATTTGAGAACGTGCGCGTGCAGCAAGAGGCTCTGGCCTACGGGCAGAGAGCACTGGAAGATGCGAAGCGTCAGGCGCAAGTCGGCACCGTGCCTCCCATCCAAGTCGTGAGCGCGCAGAGTACCGTTGCAACGCAGCAGCAGAATCTGATCGTTGCGCAGAACAATCTGCAACTGCAGCAGCTGCTGATGAAGAATGCACTCACGCGCAGCATTGAAGATCCGATGCTGGCCGAAGCCGATGTGATTCCGACGTCGGTCATGCAGGTTCCGCAGGAGGAAAATGTAATCGCGATCCAGGACCTGATTGACGACGCGCTGAAACACCGCGCCGAATTGGTGGAGTCGCGCATCGACCTGAATTCCCGCGACCTCAACAACAAGGCGGTTCGCAATTCCATGTTGCCGACCTTGCAGGCATTCGCATACTACGGCGGCTCCGGTCTCGGTGGAGACATCAACCCGGCCTGCGAGTTCAATCAGATCCCTTGCTCGACCATAGGATCGCGGCCACCAGCGTTTGTCGGAACAAACTCCGTGAGTTATGGGGCGACCCTGAATCAGATGGTCAATTCCACTGCTCCCGACAAGGGCGTGGGACTGGCACTGAATATCCCGATTCGCAATCGGCTGGCACAATCGAACCAGGTGCGCGCGCAACTGGAATACCGCCAGGCCGAGGTGCGGCTGCATCAGCTCGAAAATCAGATTCGCATTGAAGTGCGCAACGCACAATTCGATGTGAAGCAAAATCGCGCGGCGGTGCAGGCGGCACAATCCGCCGTCGATCTGGCGCGGCAGACCCTGGAAGCGGATCAGCAAAAGCTGAAAGTGGGACTCACCACACAGGTGACCATTCTGCAGGATGCCGCAACGCTGACGACGGGAGAATCGAACCTGGTATCGGCGAAGGCAGCCTATGAAAAGTCACGGCTCGAACTCGACCGGGCGACGGGACTGTTGCTCGAACATGCGCACATCGACGTGACCGACGCGATTCGTGGCCAGGTCACGAAGCTGCCCAGCGTGCCCTATGTGACGCCACGGCAAGACGCGCAGCCGTCGACGTCTTCCGTTCAGCCGGCGCAGCCGGGGCAGTAGGATATCTCTGCGTTCTCCGCGGAGCTGCTCGGCGTACTCTGCGGTATCCCTTTTAACCGCAGAGGACGCCGAGAGCAGCCGCGAAGAGCGCTGGGCAATTCAACGTCGGTGACCCCTGATACACTACGCTGCGATGGAGCGAACTCCACGGCGGCTGCCCGCATTTTTCGTCTGGCTTTTGCCCCTGTCCTTCATCCTCCAAATCACTGCGATCGGTGTCCTGCATCAGTATCCAACTCGCCCCGGCAACGACAACTTCGAATTCGGTTGGGAGATGGGACGCATCGGGCGCTCCATCGCTCTGGGGCAGGGCTTCAGCAATCCTTACGAAGGCAGCACGGGACCTTCCGCGTGGGAGCCGCCACTGTATCCGTTTTTGATTGGCGGCGTATTCAAAGTCTTCGGGATTTATTCGCGAGCGTCGGCGTGGGTGCTGCTCAACATCAACAGCTTGTTTGCGACGCTCACCTGCATACCAATTTTCCTGATTGCCCGTCGAACCTTCGGAGACCCCATTGCGAAATGGTCCGCCTACGCTTGGGGGCTGAACCCGTACGTGTGGTACTGGTCGATACACTGGATCTGGGATACGACGCTCACGCCATTCATTCTGGCGTGCGTCTTTTTGCTTGCGCTTGAACTACGGGAGTGGCCGGGATGGCAAGGCTGGGTGCTGTTCGGCGCGCTGTACGGGGTCGGCGCTCTGGCGAATCCGACGATGCTGGCGTTTCTTCCCTTCTGCGGATTGTGGATCTGGAGGCAGAGATATCGCCGCGGCCTTGCCTCTCTCGGTGGCGTGATCTTGTCTTCGATTGTCTTTTGGACCGCGTTGTCGCCTTGGATCGTGCGGAATTATGAAGTTTTTGGACGCTTCGTTTTCATCCGTGATGACTTCGGACTGCAGTTCCGCCTGGGCAACTGGAAGGGGGCTGACGGCATGCTGATGGCCTACCTGCAGCCGAACCTCAACCGCGGAGAGCTGGAAAAATTCCAAAGCATGGGCGAACTTGCCTATGCGGAGGCGTGCAAGCACGAGGCGTTTGCGTGGGTTCGCGAAAATCCCGGGCGATTTGCCGTGATCAGCTTGAAGCGGTTCTTCTACTACTGGAATGGCGTGCCGCGGGAATCGAACAGCGTTTCGCCGGTGGACTTCCGTACCTCAGCGTTTCTCGCGACTTCAGTCCTGGCGCTTTGGGGTCTGGTCCGTGTCGTGCGTCAGCAAAGGCCCGGAGCCTGGCTCTTCGCCGGACTCGTGCTGACTTATCCCACGGTGTATTACTTTGTCTTTCCGCATGCGAGGTATCGGCACCCGATCGAGCCGGAATTGATCATACTGGTTGTATTTCTAATTTCCGAGGCGATTCGAAGTCAGAATGTGGCCATGCGCTTTGAGCGATGAGCGGTGAGCAAAACGCCGCAACTCATTGTTGATAGCTCATTTACTCAACGCTCTCTGTGAGACAATTCCGAGTTCTCCATGCAACTCTCAGTCGTCATCATCACCTTTAACGAGGAGGCGAACATCGCGCGCACGTTGCAAAGCGTGCAGCCGTTGGTGTCTGACGGCAAGGGGGAGATCATCATTATCGATTCTGGCTCGACCGACTGTACCGTGGAGATCGCGAAATCGTTCGGGGCGAAGGTGTACGTCGAGGAGTGGAAGGGATTTGCGGCGCAGAAGAACTCGGCGATCGAGAAGGCGGCGGGGGATTGGATTCTGAGTTTGGATGCGGATGAGGAACTTAGTCTTGACGCGCGAAGTCTTGTCGATCTTCACCTCGTTACAATTCTGAGCTTGTTCCCAGACATTGATGCTATTTGGCTCAACCGGCGGAATTACTTTCTTGGGCGATGGATTCGGCACGGAGGGTTCTATCCCGACCCAAAACTACGATTCTTTCGGCGTGATAGTGGCTCGTTTGAAAACCGAGCTGTTCACGAGGATTTTCGACTCCGCCCCGGCAAGAAGGATTTCGATCTAGAGACTCAGTACGATGAGTTCAAAGACTTCCACATCATCCACCACTCCTATCCGACGCTCTCCGATTACATCGAGCACATGAACCGCTACTCTTCGCTAGGGGCGGAGATGGTTGTGGCCAAGGTCCCGGTTCGGTTCAGTTTCATCAACATCGTTCTGCGACCGATGTTTGCCTTTCTCTACAACTATTTCTTTCGGCTTGGATTTCTCGATGGGCGCGAGGGGCTGCTGCTGCACATGTACCACGCTGTGTACGTGTCGTGGAAATACGCCAAGGCTTGGGAACTCAGTCGAAAACCGAACTGACTTCACTCGGATAATAGAAGAGCACCCCAGGCGCTGAAGCGCGGATCAGTTGCGACTGCGTGGCGGCACGAGTGAACTCGTGCCCTTCCCGGTTTGTCTCTCTTCCCGATTCTTTTTTGCGGTTTCTCTTTCCCGTTCCTGTCTCGCTGTTTCGTTCTCACGGTTTTGCGATTAGGGTTTCGCGAGTTGATCCATTCTCTGCGTACTCTGGGTCCTCCGTATTGTCATTTCCGGACCGACCGGTCGTTCCTACAGCGGCCGTCCGTCTTGCTCCAACTGCGCCTGCTTCCCTATCATCGAAGAAGATCACTGGGGTAGGTATGGATAAGATGCAGTCGAAAAAACCTTTCGTCGTCGAAAATCCTGTAGACGATGTGTTTGAAAACCGGCAGCTTTCTGAGGGCGAGAAGAAATGGGCTGAACAGACGCTGGCGCCCACGCTCGCGAAAGCACCCGAGCGGGCGATTGGCGCACCTACCGGCGTCAACGTCGACGAGCGCGGCAACGCGCGGTTCACCACGATTTCCGGTGTGCCCATTCGGCGGCTTTACACACAAGCCGACCTGCCCGCTGATTGGAGTGCAGACACCTATCTAGGCTATCCCGGGCAAGTGCCTTTCACACGCGGCATTCATGCCACCGGGTATCGCGGCAAGATGTTTACCATGCGCCAGTTCTCCGGGTTCGCTTCACCGGAAGAGACTAACCGGCGCTACAAGTATCTGCTCGAGCACGGCGGCAGCGGGCTTTCTGTCGCGTTCGATTTGCCGACGTTGATGGGGTATGACTCCGACCACGCTGCGAGCGAGGGCGAGGTCGGCAAATGCGGCGTGGCGATCGATTCGCTGGAAGACATGGAGATTCTGTTCAACGGCATCGATCTGGAAAAAACTACCGTATCGATGACCATCAACTCGCCCGCTTCGGTGCTGTGGGCGATGTACCTGGTCGTCGCGGAAAAGCAGGGCGCGGACTGGAAGAAGGTTTCGGGCACGATTCAGAACGACATCCTCAAGGAATACATCGCGCAGAAAGAATACATCTATCCGCCGGCACCTTCCATGCGGTTGGTAATCGACACGTTTGAGTTCGGATCGAAGTTCACGCCGCGTTTCAACACGATTTCGATCAGTGGATACCACATCCGCGAGGCCGGATCGACTGCACTGCAGGAACTGGCGTTCACGCTATATGACGGAGTGGAGTACGTGGAATGGGCGCGGCGGCGCGGGCTTGACGTCGACGAGTTCGGACCGCGGCTCAGCTTCTTCTTCAATGCGCACAACGACTTCTTCGAGGAGATTGCCAAGTATCGCGCGGCGCGCAAGATCTGGTATCGCGTGATGAAAGACCGCTTCGGCGCGAAGAACCAGCGCACGTGGCTGATGCGCTTCCACACGCAGACCGCGGGAGTCTCGCTCCCGGCGCAGCAACCGATGAACAACATAGCACGGGTCGCGCTGCAGGCACTGGCGGCAGTGCTCGGAGGCACGCAGTCGCTGCATACGGATTCTTACGACGAAGCTCTTGCATTACCCACCGAAGAAGCTGCACGGATCGCATTGCGCACGCAGCAGATCATCGCGTATGAGTCCGGCGTGGCGCAGACCGTCGATCCGCTCGGTGGATCATACTTACTCGAAAACCTGACCCTGCAGATGGAAAACGGCGCCTTCGACTACTTTGGCAAGATGGATGCCATGTGCGGCATGGTGAAGGCGATCGAGCGCGGATATCCCCAGAAAGAAATCGCGGAGTCGGCGTATCAGTACCAGCGCGCGGTCGAGGCGAAAGAGAAGGTCATCGTCGGAGTCAACGAATTCACGATCGAAGAGGAGCCGCCGCAGATTCTCTACATCGACGAGACGGTCGCCCGGCAGCAATCGGAAAAGCTGAAGAACCTGCGAGCCCGGCGGTCGAATGAAGAGGTACGGCGCACGCTGGACGCCCTGAAAAAAGCTGCTGCGCAGGAACCCAAAGCGGCTTCCAACGGCACGGTCTCGTCAATAAACACCATGCCGTACATCATTGATGCCGTGCGGGCCTATGCTACCGTTGGCGAAATTTGCGAAGCTTTGCGGCAGGTGTACGGCTCGTATACGGAAGTCAGCATCACGTAGACTTGTCATGCTGGTGAGAGGGAGAACGCGAAGCGATCTCCCTCGGAGTGAAGCATCCCTACCTATTATAGGTTCGCTGCTGGGAGTGAGGATCCTCGCTACGCTCGGAACGACAAATTCATTTCTTGCGGCGCTTTGTCGCGGCTGCCTCTATCCCCCACAGCTTCATGTGGCACTTCTCGCACATGTCGCGGATCTCGGTGTTCTGGTTCAGCGCATCCTCCGGGATCTCTGCGCCCATCTTCAATTGGTGCAGCTTGTTTCCTCCGTGCGGAAGGTGGCAACTGAGGCAGGACATCTCTCCTCCAGAGATCGGATCGGGAGATCCGTTCACCGGATGGCGGGCGTAAGGGTGCCCGAAGCGATAGTCTTTGGTGAGTTCAATGGTCGGTAAATAGCGCGACACACCCTTTGCGCGGCCCTGCAAGTGGCAGTCGAGACAAACATCGTTCACTTTTGCGCGCAGCAACTTTGGGTACCGTGAGGCATGCGGATCGTGACAGCGAGTGCACATCCCCGAGGCGTAGGGGAAATGCGGGTGCTGCATCGGCGGAGACGGATGACATGCGCGGCAGCTGTCGGACTCCTTGGGCTGCACCGCTACGAAGCTCGCACCGTCGTGGTTTTCGACCTTGTGACAGGAGATGCATCCGTCCTTCAGGGCGGGGTGAACGTAGGCTCCAGTAGCGTGGTCCGCATGGCAGTCTATGCATCTCGAGTTCTCATCGACACGGACCGGATGTGCGGCCGCGTAGCATAGATGCGCGCTGAGAATACCGCCCAGCAGACTAGCAGCAACACGTTTCATCAGCACTCCCCGGGTGGGCCCCTTCGACGGCTCTCTGTCGAAACCCCCACGTCTTGCAAATTCGGTGAGACGTGGGCACCCAAGTTTCATTCACTGCTCTCAACCGAAGGTCCATGGGTACTCAGCGCCGGCTCCCGTCCGCCCCTACACAAGGCATTAGCGGTTTCGGCTTGTATCCAGCGGGGCAGACTCATCGCTCTTCGCTGTGTTCAACCGCGTCAGATACGGCGAGAACGGCGTGACCTCAAGCGCCAGCTTGTCCTTGGCCGAATAGATACGCGGCGGAGTCGCCTTGACGAACTTCAGCTGTCCGGCCCAGGGATCAAGCTTCACGCGGCTGCCTAGTGGCAGAGCGACAATCTGCTGCGGATTCTCGAGCTCCAGCCGCGGGGCCGCCTCAGCAACCTGCCACATAAACGTAATCCGATTCTGCTCGACGAGACTTTCTCCTAGAGTTGCGCGCACAAGGTTTGGAACTCTGCGCCCGTACTTCGCCAGAGCTTTCAGGAAAAGACCGCCTTCGGCCAGGTTGTCTTTGTAGGGAGAGTTCGCCAAAAGCTTCTGCGCGAGTGTGTCGGCGTCGATTTCCTGCGCTGCATTGTGCTTGAAGTCGAAGAGCGGTAGCTGCTTCAGGCTCGGTACTACCATGCGGTCGTTAAAGGCGAAGCTGCTGTCGAGATCGTGTCCGAGCGCGGCGTGAGCGAGCGCGTGCGACAGGATCACAGCCAGGGAGGCTTCGTTCGGCAAGGCATCGAGCAGGCCACGGCTCACGAGAATCGTATGCCCGATCGTGGCCACTTCGATGGGCGTGGTCGGCATGACCCGGCATCGCACCTCGGGATCAAGCTCGAGTTTATTAGTCAGTTCCAGATTCGAGACTACCGTCTGCAATACCTTGTCAACTTCGCCTTCGGGCACAACCAGGCCCAGCTCTTCCAACTTGATGAGGACGTTGTCTTCCGCGCGGCGCTGCCAGGAACGCTGAATATCCAGCGGGCTCTTATCTGGAGTCGGAGATGAATCCTTGGCAGCGTCAGGATCGACCGTGATTTCCGTGAACTCTGATTCGCGTCCGGCGGGCGCCAGGTTGTATCCCCAAAGGCGGGTCTGCGCCTTCAGACGCGGACTACCTGTCTGCGGCCTGTTGGAATCAAATTCTTCGGAGTACACGACCGCGGGCAGCCATACGCCCGGACGCAGATTCATCCGCCAGCTGTCGATGTGGAAGGTGCCGTAGCTTCCGTTGAAACGGACGATGTTGTATCCCTCGTCCTCGACCCAGATCGCGCCGCGGAACCGGTTGCTCTGGCTTTTGACCGGACTCACTTCAAACACCAGGCACTTCACTTCTCCGAGGAATTCGCTGTGCATGGGGTGGAAGCGGTAGTTCTTGTGATCGAAGCCATTGCGATCAACGAAGATCATGCTGGAAAAACCGACGGGACTGAGCGAGTAGAGCTTCGAGAAACTGCCGGCCATCCGTTCGACCAGATGCTTGTCGAGGTAGAACTCTTCCTTGGACTGCTGGAACTGCACACGTCCGAGGAAATAGCGATCCTCGCTCGGAACGAATCCCAAGGCGGTGTCCGGCTGCATGCGCTGGAGATAGGTTTCAACCATTGGACTGTAGCTGCGCATGGTGTCGGCCAGAGCGCGCTCATTGGCAATAATGCGATCGATCGTCTGATTGGGATTGCTTTTGGGAGTAGCCGATGCACATGCGAGCGTGCCTACGAGGAAAACGACCAAGAAAGTGAAACAGCGCCGGGTCATGACCCGCCTCCTGTCACACCAGAAATTCTGAACTGAAATATGCACGGCCTTGGGGCTGAGTTGAGAGCACAAGGGCGCCCGCGGTATCAGAATGCTGTCTGAAGAGACAGTGGGCCAAGGGAGAGATTGGCCGGGAACCTATCTTCCGCCGGTACATTCGCCGGAGGCTCAGCATAAGCCTCGCTCTTGGGGGAAGCCTTACGTCTACAGATCGGTCTGGGACGCAGAGAGACCCAGGGGAAAGCCAAATTCAGGCTATCGGGATTGGCCCGGACAGCGCTGTGCGTCGGCTCACAAACTGCGGTGATTCGGGGCAGGCAGCTGGTTGATCCTCATCCTTCTGAAAAGAATGCAACTGAGGCGAGGAGGGGTGCGTCTAATACCCAATTTCTTACCGCGGACCCTGGGGACCGGCACTTTTCTTAGAAAGTCTGTGTGACGTTCGTTATGCCGACATACCTTTGCGTGCTCGAATGGTGGCACAGTCGGTCGAAGTACCCAGCAATGGCTTTGCTGTCTCATCGACAGGGTTGGTCATTGGCAGTGCTGACGGCTCTCTTCCCGTGTCTCCTCGGTGCCGGCGCCGACAAGAATTCTTCTCTGCTCCCCTACCGGACGGGTGCGTCCGAGGTGCGGGTTACGTTTTTCGCTACCGACCGAGACAACCGTCTGGTGGACTCGATCGGCAGAGATGACTTTGCCGTAGTCGATGGTGACAGGGTCATCCGCGACTTCCGCAGCCTGATGCGGTCGGATGAGACGAAGCTGGATATCGTCGTCCTGGTCGATACGAGCGAATCGGTTGCTCCAAGTGTCCACGCCATCGCACAACAGGTCTTGCAGCTCATCTCACACAACCATTCAGACGACGATCTCTCGATCATCGCATTTGCGGGATTGCGGCCGGCATTGCTGTGTGCGGCCGACTGTGGCAGTTCGGCGGTCGAACAGAAGATTCGCTTGCTCAATCCAGCCGGGTCCACGCCGCTGTTCGACGCGCTGCTGTTCAGCGCTCAATACGTAGCCGGCCGCCACGCGGCAGGAGTCCGCCAGGTCCTGATCTTGCTCTCCGACGGCAATGACACGATCAGCGGTTCTTCAGCGCGCCATGCCCTCGACTCTGTCATCGAAAGCGGTGCGCTCCTCTACACGATCAATCCGGACAAATCCGCACGGAACTTGAGAGGCAGCCTCGTGCTCCAGCAAATGGCCGAAGCTACCGGCGGAAGAAGCTTTGTCGCACAGGACGATGCCAGAGATGTCATTGAAGCGGCGCTGGCCGATCTGCGTGCGTCCTATGTCGTCACCTATGCGCTGCCCAGCCACGATGCCGGGTTTCACTCGCTCCGTATCTTTCCCAAACGCAACCTCAACCTGCACTTTCATTGCCGGAGAGGATATTTCTATGACGAAGTCCGCTAGCACGAGAATCGCACAATTTGCGCTCGCGATCGCCCTGGCTCTTTGCCTCAGTCAGGCCGCGTGGGCAGGCGTGTATCAGCACGGCACCGTGGTACGAATGCGCATGGTCGATTGCCTGCCCTTACACCATGGATTTGTGTCCATGATGTCCGGTGGCGCCGCCGGACCGATCACCACCGATGTGTGCCCGGAATACACGCTGGTGACGGATAAGGTCGTATTCGTGATCGTGGGGAAATCTTCCGATCAACTTATACCGCTGGCGGACGTGGTCGACTTCCGCTTCAACAAGAACGAACTTGCCCTACGTCTCGACGATGCCCGGCACGAAAGCAAGTTCAACATCAAGGAAATGATTCTGCGATCCGATTGGGAACTGATTCAGAAACACATCAAGGACGAGATCGCGAACCCATCGCGGGATACGAACGTGGCCTTGCAAACGCGCGAGTGAGCCTGCAGCACTGACGCGACTGGGCGACAAAAGAACCCGGACCTTTGACGGTCCGGACTCTTTGCCGGCTGTGCAAGATATCCAGCGACAGCTTCTTACTGAATCGTCAACGCGACGGTTGTGGTATGCGACGTCGCGCCGCTTGTACCCTTGATGGTGATGGTGCGAGTTCCCCTGCTTGCCCGGCTCGACACCCGGATGGTCATCGCAGAGCTTCCCGCCCCCGTAATCGATGTGGGACTGAACGTTATGGTTACGCGGCTTCCCTGTCCCGAGGCAGATAATGCAATCGCCGAGTTGAATCCACCAGTGACCGTGGAAGTCACGGTGACATTGCCCGAGGATCCTCGGCTGACGGTGATCGAGGAAGGCGAGGTGCTAAGAGAAAATCCAGCAGCGGTGCCCGTAACCGTGAGCGCGACGGACGTTGTGTGGACCGTGCTTCCGGAGGTTCCCGTGACGGTGATCGGATAGGTGCCCGCCACCGTAGTCGAAGCCACGGTGATGTTCATGGTTGAGCTTCCGGCTCCCGTGATTGACGACGGGCTGAAGCTGATTGTGACGCCGGAAGGTTGCCCAGAGGCCGACAACGAGATCGCCGAGTTGAACCCTCCGGTCACCGTGCTGGTAATCGTCGAGCTGCCACTGCTGCCCTGGGTGACCGAGACAGAGGCCGGCGAGGCGGAGAGGCTGAAGTCGGGAGTCGAACCTCCGCCAACCAGTGCGCTGATCAATCCGGTGTTCGGACTTCCCCAGCCCGTGACCAGATCGTATCCGGTCACCGCCGAATAGCTGCCGGAGGTGCCGCTGGTAATGTCGTGGAAGTCTGTGGAATAGCTCGA
>Ga0335080_10000881_pt1 | contig 28543 bp, 26 predicted proteins | sample Lox_Sample_34_FD_206720 | JGI IMG/M metagenome (GOLD analysis project Ga0335080, IMG submission 206720) | Soil microbial communities from Loxahatchee National Wildlife Refuge, Florida, United States - Lox_Sample_3.4 | ecosystem: Environmental > Terrestrial > Soil > Wetlands | place: USA... | reverse complement strand
CTCCTGTGGTAACGACGACGCGAGTGGCACGATAAATGCGTACTCTGGCCACTGAAGAAATCTCCAAATCGTATCGTGGCCGCCGCGTTGTAAATGGGGTAAGCCTGGAGGTCCAACAGGGCGAAGTTGTTGGATTACTTGGACCTAATGGCGCAGGAAAGACTACTACATTCTATGCCATCGTTGGCCTGATTCCCCCTGACTCCGGTCGGGTGTTGTACGACGGCCAGGACATCACCGACACTCCCATGTATCTTCGGGCGCGTCAGTATGGAATCAGCTATCTCCCACAAGAAGCATCGGTTTTTCGCAAGTTAACGGTAGAAGAGAACATCCTCGCGGTTCTGGAAGCGCAGCCGATTTCCTGGCATGAGCGCCGCGAGAAGATGGAGAAATTCATCGATGAGTTAGGACTGGAGCACATCCGCCAGAACCGTGGATATGCCTTGTCCGGTGGGGAGCGCCGACGCGTAGAGATTGCCCGGTGCCTGTGCATAAATCCCACATTCATTTTGCTTGACGAGCCGTTTTCGGGTATCGATCCGATCGCCGTGCTCGACCTGCAGAAGATTATCAGCAGCTTGCGGGCGAGCGGTATCGGAGTGCTGATCACCGATCACAACGTACGTGAAACGCTTTCGGTAACGGATCGTGCTTACATCATTGATGACGGACGGATATTCCGTCAGGGGCAGCCAGGGCAACTGGCTGGCGATCCGGAAGTGAGACGAGTGTACTTGGGCGAGACTTTCTCGCTGGTGTAGGAAGGGCGTCGTTAATCGCTTGCGTTGGTCGTTAACGGACTGACGAGATAGCTGACGACCAAGGACTGACAACCAACGATATGGTTTTGTTGCAGCACAAACTCACCGTAAAGCTGTCGCAGCGACAGATCCTTACACCCGGACTGGTGCAGATGGTCTCGGTCCTGGCGCTCAATAAGCTTGAGCTTAAGGACATGATTAACGCTGAGATGGTGGAGAATCCCGTTCTCGAGGAACTGGAAGAGTCAGTTCCACTTCTGGACGAGGTTGGCAAGAAAGAAGAAGATCGCGAGCGTGCTGCAACCGCAACCACCGAAGAAAATCCGATCACAGCTGTAGAGAAAAAGGATCCATTCGAGGAGATCGATTTCGGTTCCTTCTTTCAGGACTACCTCGATCCCGGATATCGCACTCACAGCGAGATGGAGGATATCGAGCGACCTTCATTCGAGAATTTCCTGTCCAAGCCTTCGAACCTCACAGATCATCTCTCCTGGCAACTGGGAGCGCTCAGCCTGCGGGCTGAAGTCCGCGAGGCTGCGGACCTGATCGTGGGCAATTTGAACGAAGATGGATACCTTATTGCCAGCGACGATGAGTTGCTGGGGATTGCACCCCCGGCGGCGCCGGAAGCCGACGCGGAAACCGCGAGGAGTATCGCCGGCGAGGTACAGGCATTGGGGATTGCTGATGCATCGGCGGACGTTGAGGCTGAGGAACTTTCAGCGGAAGGTGAAACGTCCGATCTTGTGGACAATGTACCCTCAGGGCAAACCGTGGGGGAGGTTTCTGGAAACGCAGGTGCGTCATCCATCCCATCGGGAAACGGTGCGGCGGCGGTTGCTCCGGCGCGAGAACCGGCGACCGTATTGGCATATACGCCACATTTCAGCGCTGCCGATCTGCAAGAGGCATTACAAGTCGTACAACAACTTGATCCTCCCGGAGTGGGTTGCCGGGATTTGCGCCAGTGCCTGCTGAATCAGCTTCGGTATCACCAGGTGCAACTGGCACAGCAAAAGAATGGCAACGGGACGGCACAGCTTCTGCAGGATGCTGTGGCCGTAGTCGACCAGCATCTTCGCGGCTTACAAAACAAACAATATAAGGAAATCGCGAAGGCCATCAGTCGGCCCATGGACGCGGTGCAGGCGGCTTTGGAATTTATTCGCACGCTCGATCCGCGTCCCGGTCTCCGCTACAACAAGGTTCAAGCCCGCCTGATCGAGCCCGATGTGGCATTTGTGAAACATGGAGATGAGTGGCTGGTCATCATGAACGATGAAGACCTGCCACAGCTTCGGCTGAATCCTGCCTACAAGAAACTTGTCACGCGTGATGGCAACAACGACAAGAACACGCGCGATTATGTCAAAGAGCGCTACAAGAGTGCGATTCAGCTCATCAAAAACATCGAGCAACGCAAACAAACCATCACCAAAGTTTGTTACTCGATCGTTGCCCGCCAGCAGGAGTTTCTGGAAAAAGGCATCGATCAGCTGAAACCGATGATGATCAAGGAGGTGGCCGAAGAAATCGGCGTGCATCCTTCGACGGTAAGCCGTGCCGTCGCCAGCAAGTACGCGCATACGCCGCAAGGTGTATTCGAGTTGCGATACTTCTTCAGCGAAAGCGTACAGGGGCCGGAGGGTGGTGGTACGTCGCTGCTGATCCTCAAGCGCCGAGTCAAGAAGCTTATCGAGGAAGAAGACCCAACTCGTCCGTTGACCGACGAGCAGATCACCCGGATCCTGCAGTCCCAAGGCATTCAGGTGACTCGCCGCACAGTGGCCAAGTACCGCGAAGACATGCGCATCCCAAGCACGCACCAGCGCCGAGTAAAGAAATAAAAAATATGTAGTGCCCAAATGATCTTGGTACGAATTTTCTAGGAGGGGGCGCTCATGAACGTGGAGTACACCGGAAGACAGTACGAAGTCACCAACGCCATCCGCAGAGAAGTTGAAACCGGCCTCACGAAAATCCGCAAAATCCTGGGCGACAAGTTCGAAACCAAAGTTATCCTCGCTGTCGAGAAACACCGCCATAAAGCTGAGATCACGATCAATCCACGAAATGGACCGTTAGTTGGCCTGGCACAAGCAAAGGACATGACGATCGCTGTGAACGAGGCCCTTGATCACCTCGAGAAGCAGGCGATCAAGCACAAGACGCGCTGGAAATCGAAGAAGCGCGCGGCTCGCAAGACGGAAGAAGTGAACAGATGGAATGGACATTCAGCGCCGGAGGAGGTTACCGCGGCTGTCGGCTTGTCGGAAAAAACTGCGGTACCGGTGCTGGTTCACAAGTATCCGGCCGTTGCGAAAACGACCGAAGTGCACCTGGTTCGTTCGGATGATTGCGTAGCCATGCGCCCCATGACGTTGGAGGAGGCGATCAAGGAAGCGCACTTTAAGGACAGGGATGTGTTCGTGTTTCGTGATCCAAAGGGAAAAGTGATGGTCCTGCATCGCGCCAAAGATGGCAAGATGCAGTTGATCGAAGTGCCCTAGAGATCAGCAAAGCTCATGTAGGGACAGCCATCTCGGCTGTCCGGCGGCCCGGAAGTATCGGGCCGCTGCTTTTTCCAACCTACTTGTTCTTGAGCGTGATTCTGTCTGCTCGCACCGGATTCTCGCAGTTTCCCCTGCGCAGCCCGTCCAGGAAGGCTTTTGCTTCCAACAGAGTAAGCTTTTCGGTTGTGTCTGAGAGGCCTACGCCAGCAAAATTCATATGCGTCGCGCCATCAATCACTCCGAGCCACTTGCATCCCGGGGATAAACTTTTGTAGGGAATCGTGCGTGACTTGTAGTCGCCTGTCTGCATCGACTTGTCCCGCGTGCCGGTGAGAATCAACATCGGTTTGTTGATGGTGTTCCAAGCATTCTCCGGAAAGACTGGATCAGGGCCGTCCGGGGACATCGCTACATAAGCATCGAATCGATCGTGGCCGTTAACGCCGATCTTGTTTTTGGCGCCGGCTTCGATCATCACGGTTCGTGCCCCCATGGAGTGCCCGATCAGGGCTACAAAAGGCGGCTTGCATGATCGATTCGCCCATTTCAATGCGGCAGCAATATCCATCAGTCGCGCGTCGTAGGCCTTCGGATCATCTACCAGCGCGCGCAGGCCGCGCTTGACTCCATGCTGCTCCCGAATATCGGATCCGAGTGCGGCCATTCCGCTCTCCTTGTGACCCATCACGATCGCCTGCCAGCCATCGGATTGGAAACCTTCCGCCAGATAGCGATATCCATTTTCACTGCCTCCCGCTCCGGGAGAGAGCAGTGCCAAAGGAGCACAATCATTGGTTCGCGGCGAATATACTCGCAGGGGAGTCTGTGTACTGTGTTCGCGCGGAGCGTGGACTAACTGTTGCGCGAAACAGTAGCTTGCAAGAATCCAAGTTGAACTGAACACCACGTATGCAACCCCCCGCATCGTTCTCAAAGTCACCCTCCGCTCAATGCACGCTAGTGGATTGCTTTCCAAAGTAAAACACCCCGGGATCGCGGGAGTTGCATGACAAAGGTCACCCGCCGGACAGGGCCGGCCAATGAGTATTGATACGTTTTAATAAAGCCTTTCCAGGTGGTACAATCCGCGCCCGAAGGAGATTTTTCCATGCGGATTCATTTTGGTCGCTTACTGTTTATCGCAATCTCGCCATTCTGGAGTTTTTCGTTTAGCTTGCCGCAAGGACACGCTCAAGCCGCCGCTCCGAAGCTTTCGGCTCGCTGGGAAGAACTGACCGCTTCCGATTTTCGGGAAGGCATTCACCGTTCCCAGGGAGTCTGTCTCCTTCCATTTGGAATTCTTGAGAAGCACGGACCCCACCTTCCGCTTGGCACCGATTTGCTCGACGTTCGTTACGCCGCCTTACATGCTGCGGAACAGGAATACGCGCTCGTTTTTCCCGAGTATTACTTCGGACAGATCGCAGAGGCAAAACACGAACCCGGGACTATGGCCTATAGCCGAGGCTTGCAACTTGCCCTTCTGCAGGAAACGACAGACGAAATGGCCCGCAACGGCTGCAAGAAGGTCTTGATTGTCAACGGCCACGGCGGCAACAACAGCCTGCTGCCATATTTCGCGCAAACACAGCTCGATAAGCCACACGATTACGTCGTCTACGTCTTCAACGAGCTCGAGCCCCCTGGTAAGGGAGGTCCTCCACGAAAGACCAGCATGGAGATGCACGCCGGCGAAAGAGAGACTTCAAACATGATGATCTCCCGTCCCGACCTCGTACATATTGATCGTGCCAACAGCGAATCGGGTGTAGATCAAGCCCGCCAGAAAATCCCTGAGAACGTTTACACCGGCATCTGGTGGTACACGCGCTTTCCGTTCCATTACTCTGGTGATGGGGCACCCGCCAACAGGGAATTGGGCGAATACCAGATGAAATGGTGGATCGACTCAGTGGCGAAAGCGATTCAGGAAGTGAAAGCTGACGATGTCAGTTTGAAACTGCAGAAGGAATTCTACGAAAAGAGCACGCATCCGCTGGATACGCAACCGTGAGATTGCAGATTTCCTGATTTCAGATTGTAGATTGCAGTGGGGGCGCCATAAATCTGCAATCCGAAATCTTAATTCTGCAATCTCACGAGCTGCCGATCAGGACTCCTGTGATGAACACCAGCACTCCGCCTAATCCGACCTGCAGGGCGGCCGTCACCCAGGGCGTGTCCATGTAGCGGCGGCGAATCCACGTGATTACCCCCAACTCGCCGAGCACGATCAATCCCGCCACTCCCAAGGCTAGCCGAAAATCGCGGATCAAGAACGGCAGCGTGTGCCCGATTCCACCGACTGCGGTCATGGCGCCGCAAATTAACCCGCGTACCCACGGATGGCCGCGTCCCGTGAGGCTTCCGTCATCAGATAAAGCCTCGGCAAATCCCATGGAGATCCCGGCTCCAGCAGAGGCCGCGAGTCCGACGAGGAATGCATCCCAACTGTCTTTGGTCGCCAAAGCCGCGGCAAACACGGGGGCCAAGGTCGAAACTGAACCATCCATCAAGCCCGCAAGTCCCGGCTGTACGATCTGCAAAACAAACAACCGTCGCTGTGCGACCTCTTCATCTGCTTTCACGTTGTCGGGCAATTTCTGCTTGTCGAGTTCCTGGGCCCGAATCTCGTGCCCGCGCTCCTCGTTCGCCAGGTCATCCAACAATTGCCGGATGCTGGCGTCCTGGGTGCGTGCGGCGGCCTTTTCATAAAATCGCCGTGTCTCGACTTCCATCGTCGAAGCCTCTTTGCGTACAGCTTCGATTCGAAGTGGACGCACCAGCCAGAGCGCCGGACGCTCGACAAATCCGCGAACGTCCTGGCGTCGTATCAACGGAATATGTTCTCCGAACTTCGTGCGATAGAGCTCCAGCAGGCGCCGCCGATGCCCCGACTCTTCTTCGCGCATGCCTTCAAACATTGACGCCGTAGCCGGATAATCCTGCCGCAAGCCTTCAGCAAAATCGGCATAGACGCGTTCATCTTCTTCTTCCAGTGCAATGGCTAAAGCCAGTACCTCGCGCTCTGTGAGCTCTTCGAACTTTTTCATGACGCCATAGATTACAGGCCAGAGCGGGGCGGAGACAATCTGGATCTCGTCTTTAAGCCCTTATCGCCAACGTATCTCAGTAGGCAATCAGAGCCACAGCAGAGCAGACCGCTTCGATGCTAGTATCCAGTGGATGGCGCGCAAGTCTTCGGTTCCCACCATTGCCAAGGCGAAGCCAGAGGCCAAACTCACAGGCCGCGAACGGCAACGCTCTCCGGAATTGGTCATCATCACGGGGATGAGCGGGTCGGGGAAGGCTTCCGTCCTGAAAGCCTTCGAGGATCTCGGGTATTACTGCGTCGACAATTTGCCCGTCGAACTGATTCCGAGATTTGCGGAATTGACGGTTCGTTCTCGGGACAGTCGCCGCACGGCACTTGTGATCGATGTTCGCGAAGGAACGCAACTGGGGAAGCTGCCAGGAATCTTGAAGTCGGTTCGGCGCATGATTTCCACGAAAGTGGTTTTTCTGGAGGCTTCCGATGCCGTACTACTGCGTCGTTTTAGTGAGACGCGCCGTCCACACCCTCTGGGTACCGACGCTCCCGTGAAGGCGGCACTCAAGGCCGAACGGCGGCATTTGAGCGCCATCCGTCGTGTGGCAGATTTCGTCATTGATACCTCAAAGTTCAACGTTCATGAACTACGGGCGCACATCAATGAGCGCTTCCACGAACAGTCACCTAAGAAGAGCATCCTGGTGTCGTCGGTCAGCTTTGGGTTTCGCAATGGGGTGCCGGAGGATGCCGACCTGGTATTCGACGTCCGCTTTCTCCCGAACCCGCATTTTGTTCCCGAATTCCGGCCGCTTACCGGTCGTCATCCGCGCGTGGCAAAGTACATCCGTTCCTTCCCGCAGACGCAGGAATTCATCACTCGTATCTCAGACCTGCTGGTCTACCTGCTGCCGCATTACATTCATGAAGGCAAGAGCTATCTGACGATTGCCTTCGGTTGCACGGGCGGGCAGCATCGTTCGGTCATGATTGCAGAAGAGGTAGGCAAGCATTTGCGGCGCGCTGGATACAGGGTCAAGATCGTGCACCGCGACAGCCCGAAATAGAACGCGGCCCCTTCTTCCGGCCACGGCAGGCATCTGAAACGCCATTCTTGCCACGCCTGTGTAAAGTAAAATAGAAACTTGCATCTCTCCCTTATTGCACCGGTTGAGCGCAGCCGCGGCTCCAGCCGCATAGGAGTCCCATGCGGCAATTGATGCGCCTGGTACGGTACGTCCTGCCATTCCTCCTACAGCTATTACCTGGAGTCTTGCTTCTGGCGGGAGTCGGATTCCTAGAGGCATTTCGGCTGATGCTTTTGAAGCCGGTTCTCGACCGCGTGCTGAATCCGGCTTCTGGCTCCCAGAACATCATTCTGTTTACGAATCCGCAGACAGGTGATCCGATTTATCTGCAACGCTTCGTCCCCACTTACTTCCATAACGCATGGACGATTGTTGCGTACGCACTCGTGGCGGCGACAGTACTGAAGGGACTCTTTGACTATGCCGGCACGTATCTGGTGAACCATGCTGGATTCGGCATGATCACCAACCTTCGCAATGATCTATACAATTCCGTTCTGCGCCGCTCCGTGGCGTTCTTCCAGAAGCACACGACCGGGACGCTGATTTCGACGATCATCAACGACATCGAACGCGTACAGTTCGCCATGTCGACGGTGCTGGCGGAAGGCCTGCAGCAATTCTTCACTTTTCTGTTTACCGCCGGTCTCGTGATCGTGCTCGGTCGAAAGCTCGCATGGGTGCTCGTAGTCTTTATCCCGATCATCATTTTTTCGGCAGTTCGCATTGGGCGAAGGGTCCGCTCAACCACACGTACCGGGCAAGATCAGCTTGCCGATGTGCAGAACATCCTGCATGAGACTATTACCGGCAACCGGATCGTAAAAGCGTTTGGGATGGAAGCCTGGGAGGTCTCACGGTTCCGCAAGGCAGCCCAGCGCTTATTCCAGGCAAATCTGCGATCGGTAGCCGCTGCAGCGATTAGCTCACCGTTGATGGATGTGTTCGGCGCTATTGCGGTCGCTCTGTTGCTGCTTCTGGGCCGCGAGCAGATTGCTCACAACGAACTCACACTTGGCGCGTTCATTGCCTTTGTGGCCGCTGTGCTCAGTATGTACAACCCGGTGCGCAAATTCGCCGTGTTCAACAACAGTTTTCAGCAGGCGCTGGGCGCGTCATCGCAGCTTTTCAAATTCATGGATACAGAAGACGTGGTCGTGGAAAAGCCCGGCGCCAAGGCTCTGCCGCAGTTCTCGCAACGGATCCGATTCGAGGATGTTTGCTTTTCCTATCACGCTGACGGCGATGCGCGCGAAATTCTCCGCGGCATTAATCTCGAAGTGAAAAAGGGCGAAATTCTGGCCGTCGTTGGTTCGAGTGGAGCAGGCAAAAGCACGCTGGTGCATCTATTGCCAAGGTTCTTCGATGTGACTGCAGGTCGCATTCTCATCGACGATCACGATGTCCGCAATGTAACGCTGTCATCGTTGCGCTCGCAGATCGGGATCGTCACCCAGGAAACCGTGCTGTTCAATGACACGGTTCGCAACAACATCGCCTACGGGCAGCCGCATGTGCCGCTGAAGGAAGTTCAGGCTGCCGCCCGTGCGGCGCTTGCTCACGACTTCATTTCGGCGCTTCCGGCGGGTTACGATACGGTGATCGGAGAGCGTGGCGTGCGACTCTCGGGCGGCGAGCGCCAACGTCTGGCCATCGCTCGGGCCCTGTTGAAGAACGCTCCCGTGCTGATTCTGGACGAGGCCACCTCCGCGCTTGACAGTGAGTCAGAGGCGCTGGTGCAATCGGCACTGCACAATCTGATGAGCGGCAGAACGGTATTCGTAATCGCGCACCGGCTCTCAACTGTACGCCGGGCCAATCGCATCGTGGTCATTGACAACGGAACCATTTCAGAGATCGGTGCTCATGAAGAATTAATGAGTCGGTTCGGCACATACCGCCGACTATATGACCTGCAATTCAGTGATGTGGACACGACCAAAGTAGCGGCAGAACCGTAATAAACCGGCCCCTATGCCTATACGTTCGATGACAGGTTTCGCGCAAGTCAAAGGTGATATTCAGCAGAATCCTGCGGTATCCTCCTCGACCAGTCTCCAGTCCAACGGCAGACTTGGATTTACGCTCTCGCTGAAGTCAGTGAACCATCGCTTCCTCGACCTGCACTTCCGTCTCCCCTCGGGGACGGACTCGTTGGAGATACAACTGCGCCGGTCTCTCAAGGAAAACATTGCGCGCGGTCATGTGGAAGTTTCTTTGAGTCTGGATCGCTCGAGCGGCGAGTCTTTTGCACTCAACCGTGAACTTGTGAGCGGGTACATCGCCGCCTTTCGCGCAGCAGCGGCCGAATTTTCCCTGTCGAGTGAGCCCGACTTAAACGCAGTTTTTCGAATTCCCGGGGCCTTGGATTCTGCGACGGAAGCGGCTGATGGCGAGATTGAAGCGGCGGTCTTGGCCAAGGTTGGAGAAGCGATCGGCCGCCTGAATCAGATGCGTGAAGAAGAAGGACGCGGGATTGTCCGTGAACTGCGCGAACGCATGGCTCACCTGCAGCAGGCTGCCAACAGTGTTCAGCAGCATCGTCGCGCTGTGCTGCATAACTATACGGAAAGGCTGCAGTCGCGGCTTCAGGAACTGCTGGGGTCCACCATGGATCGGGAACGCATGCTGCAGGAGGCGGCTCTGCTGGTTGACCGCAGTGATGTCCAGGAAGAGATCGTTCGCCTGGAAACCCATATCCAGCATTTCCTCGGATTGCTTGATGAGGGCGGGGAAATTGGCAAGAAACTGGATTTTCTACTGCAGGAGATGAACCGGGAAGCCAATACTCTACTTTCGAAGACTTCCGGACTTGCCGGGGAGGCGCTCAAAATTACCGAGGCAGGACTGGCGATGAAAGCGGAAATTGAAAAATCGCGGGAGCAGGTGCAAAACCTCGAATGAACTCCTCGCGCAAACCGCTCGTCTTCATCATCTCGGCGCCGTCAGGCTCGGGAAAATCAACGCTTACCAATGAAATCCTGAAGTTGGTTCCAAATCTCGACTTCTCCATTTCCTATACAACACGCGCTCCGCGGGGAAGCGAGCAAAACGGGAAGCAATATTACTTTGTCAAGATGGATGAGTTTAACAGGATCATCGCCGCCGGCGAATTCCTCGAGCACGCTAACGTGCACGGCAATTGTTATGGAACCGCGCGTGAATTTCTGCGCCAGGCCGGCCGCAGCGGCCACGATCTGTTGCTTGATATCGACGTGCAGGGTGCGGCTCAAATCAAGCGCAATCTGACGGATGCCATCAGCATCTTCGTTCTGCCGCCTGACAGGGGGACACTGGAGTGGCGGCTTCGCAACCGCAAGGAAGATCCGGAGGACGTCATTCAACGGCGCCTGCTCACCGCAACTCGGGAGATCGAAGAATACGACAAATACGACTACGTTCTCATCAACGATCAACTGGAAAAGTCGATCGAGAGACTCCAGGCCATCGTGCTGTCGGAGCGCTTGCGCCGCGAGCAGGGAACTTATTCAGAGGAAGAGCGCGCGACCATCGACCGAGCCGAACGCCTTCGGCTGGCCAGTTTGAAGGAGAAGGTGCAGCCCATCCTCGCATCCTTTCGTGTGCCCGCTGCCCCGGCACGTTCGTAAGTTTCGGGGTATGATTATTGGGACGCTCGGGAAGGCCGTTGACCACGATTTCGGCCTGATTGTTCGAATCGGTTCAAGGGGGGAAGTCCCAATGAAGTTGATTGAAGGCTTTGACAGTAACTATCGATACATCCTGGTGGCCGCGCGGCGCGCAAGGCAATTGCAGTCCGGGGCGCCTCCGGTGGTTGACACTACTTCCCGCAAACCGTGCCGTATCGCGCAGGATGAAATTCGCGCAGGCAAGGTGAAATGGGAGATGACCGAGACCCGAAGTGCCGCCGAGCAGGCCTCGGAAACGCTCGACAAGGCGCTCGGTCAGGACTAGGGATTGTTGATTTCGTGAAGGTTGGTTGTTGAATGGTTCTGGATCAATCAACGATCAAAAATCATCAATCAACAATATGAAAGTCGCTCTCGGCGTTACCGGCGGAATTGCGGCGTACAAAGCAGCTGAGGTTCTCCGCCTGCTGCAAGATCGTGGCGTACGCGTGCAGGTCATCATGACCCGCGCCGCGCAAGAGTTTGTCAGGCCCCTTACCTTTGCCGCCCTCTCTGGAGAAAAAGTCATCACCGGCATGTTCTCGTCGGGGGAAGAGCATGAACCGAACATCGATTCCGCCATCGAGCACATTGCCGTTGCACAATCGATAGACGCGTTAGTTGTTGCCCCCGCGACGGCTGACATCATCGCTCATTTTGCTCAGGGAATCGCAACGGACTTTCTCACCACGCTTTATCTTGCGACAACTGCACCGGTCGTTATTGCCCCGGCAATGAACGTGAATATGTGGAACCATCCGGCTACGCGGGCGAATCTGGAAATTTTGCGCAAGCGTGGCGTGAGAATCATGGAACCCGGAGCGGGCTATCTTGCGTGCGGGATGGTCGGTCAGGGAAGACTCGCAGAGAACGAAGCCATCGTCGCTGCGGTTCTGGAATCACTTGGAGTTTCTCAGGACCTCGCCGGTGAGACTGTTCTCGTGACTGCCGGCCCGACGCGGGAAAAGATTGATCCCGTCCGTTACATCACGAATCGCTCCAGCGGCCGTATGGGATACGCTCTCGCCGAGGCTGCTCTGCGCCGTGGCGCCCGCGTGCTCCTGGTCAGTGGTCCGACTTCGCTGACGCCACCTGCCGCGGCGGAATTGACTCAGGTCGAATCCACCGAGGAGATGCGCGATGCTGTATTAAGCCTGCTTCCGCAGGCGAGCATCGTGATTAAGACGGCGGCAGTTGCGGACTATCGGGCAAAAACGGCAGCGGGCCAGAAGATTAAGCGTAAGGGTCCAATGACATTGGAATTGGAAGCGACGCCCGACATTCTTAAGGAGCTATCGCTGAAGAAGGGAGTGCAGATGGTAGTCGGTTTCGCCGCCGAAACGGAAAATGTATTGGAAAATGCCCGCCAAAAGCTGATCTCGAAAAATCTCGATGCCATCGTGGTAAACGATGTCTCTCGCGAAGGAGTCGGATTTGATTCCGACCGGAATGCCGTCACTATGATCACTGCCAATGACGTCATCGACGTGCCCGAAACCACTAAATGGGAGGTCGCGCAGCGCGTCCTCGATCAGATTGTGAAACTCCGCCACCAGCGCGGTGAGACCGCCGCGTCGTCTCTCAAGGAAAACGAGACGAACCGTCGTTAGCGGATTCCACCGCGAACTCAACCCTGCCAACGTATAATCACTTTCAACCAAGGCATGGATATCGTCAGCAATCCTGGTCTGCGTCGCGCCCTGGCCGAACGCGTCCGTTATTACAACGAACTCGGTATTTACGATTTTTATCGGCGCCAGCGAGGTGATCGGCTGAACGATTCCCCTGCCATCGAAGTTCAACCACAGATAACAACCAGTCCCCAGCCGGAACTGCGAGAGGAAATGTCGCCCAAAAAATCGGCAGTGCTTGCTAACACTGCGGAAGAGAGCATCTTTGAAATTCTGAGTCCGAAGCCGGAGCACTGTATTTCTGATCCGGCTGGAGCGTTGAAGCTGATCCGCGAAGATCTGGGTGACTGTACCCGCTGTAAGCTCCATCAGCAGGGACGGAAACAAATCGTCTTCGGCGTCGGCGATCCTCGAGCCGATCTGATGTTTGTCGGTGAAGGCCCCGGTGCCGATGAAGACGCACAAGGCGAGCCGTTCGTAGGCCGAGCCGGTCAGTTGTTGAACAACATGATCAAGGCTATGGGACTGCGGCGCGAGGATGTCTACATCGCCAACGTCGTCAAATGTCGACCGCCCGGCAATCGTACGCCTGAGCGCGACGAGTGTGAGACTTGCTCACCGTTTCTCATGCGCCAAATCGCGGTGATCAAGCCGAAAGTGATCGTCGCATTGGGTGCCGTTGCCGCAAAAAATCTTCTGGCGATCAATGCGCCTATGTCGGAACTGCGGGGGCGCTTCTACGACTTCATGCCTGCCGGCGCTCGCAGCAACGACCGTTCGTGGGAGGGAGCGAAGCTGGCTGTTACGTATCATCCAGCATTTCTTCTCCGCGATCCCCGTCAAAAGGGAGAGGCTTGGAAAGACCTGCAAATGGTGATGAAGTACCTCGGATTGAAACTCCCGAATCAGAGCGTGTAGGGAAGGACGTCTTCGTCCGTCCCGCGAGCGAGAACGAGCGTTCGATACTCGCGCGTAGTTTATCCTTCCAAACAATGCCAGAATTCTGCGATGTCGCCCTTCCAGTTCCTCTGGAGATGGCATTCACTTACCGTATCCCGGACGGCGCAGCACCTGCGATCGGCTCGCGCGTCCTGGTCCCTTTCCGCCAGCAGCGCATGATGGGCGTCGTCGTTAGTCTCCATGATCACAAACCAGACGTCACAACGAAGAATATTCTCGCTGTCGTCGATTCCGCTCCGGTCCTTGATGAACACCTTTTCCAACTCGGCCGCTGGATCGCGGATTACTATCTTGCCCCCATCGGCGAAGTGTTCCGCACAATGCTTCCGTTAACGGCCGAGTTCAAGCGGATTGTCGGATATCGAATTGCCGAACAGGGCCAACTTGCACTTCATTTGGCCGGAATGTCAGGATCATCCGCTCGCTCTCAACGGACTCCCGAGGAACAGGCAGCAGAGTTTCGTGTGCTCGACTATCTGGCGGCGTCGGATGGCCAACTCACGCGCGAACAAACTCTTCGCCAGAGTACTCGTGCTTCCCGCACGATCCTCGATGGGATGCTGCGCAAGAAATGGATTGCGCGTGAGGACGTATCCACACCACAAGACGCCGCCCGTATTGTCAGAATGGCTGTACTCAAATCGGTCGAGGGTAGGCTGAATGCGAATCAAAAGGCTATTCTCGACACCCTTGCCGCCGCAGGCGGAAAGACCCCGGTGGAAGCGCTTCAACCAATCGAAGTTCCACGATCGACACTGAGCACGCTGGTTCGGCGCGGCCTGATCGATCTCATCGAGGAATCTGCCGAGTTCACTGTTTCCCGAACCAAACCCAGACCCAGCCCCTTCGACTTCGATTTCAATCAAGCGCAGCAGTCCGCCCTCGCGTCGCTGCTGGAGAAGGTGGAAAGCAGAAAGTTTTCCGGCATGCTCCTGCATGGAGTCACGGGTTCCGGAAAGACCGCGGTGTACCTGGCGGGGATGCGCTCGGTTCTAGAAGCAGGAAGGTCGGCCATTCTTCTGGTTCCAGAGATCGGGCTGACTCCTGCGGTAGCTGCCGACCTGCACCAGATATTCGGGGACGAAGTAGCGATCTTGCACTCGGCCCTTTCCGACCGCGAACGCGCCGAGCAATGGCATCGTATCAAGCGAGGCGAAGCCCGAATAGTCGTGGGCACGCGCTCTGCGGTTTTTGCTCCTGTCGCCGATCTGGCGCTAATCATCGTCGATGAGGAACATGACGCTTCCTACAAGCAGGAGGAAACGCCGCGCTACCACGCGCGCGATGTGGCCGTCATGCGCGCAAAAATGGCTGGCGTGACCGTGATTCTCGGTTCGGCCACACCGTCATTGGAGTCCTACTTCAACGCCAAGAAGAGTAAATATGCTCTCATCGAGCTTCCAGACCGCGTTCAGGACCGCCCCTTGCCGGAAGTCGAAGTCGTCGACATGCGGCTGGAGCTCCAGGAGACCGGACGCGAGCAGGTCATTTCGCGCAAGCTGGCCGAAGAAATTCAACAGCGCCTTGATCGCAAAGAGCAGGTCATGGTCCTTCTAAATCGCCGGGGATACTCGCCGGTCGTCCTCTGCCGGACCTGCGGTAAAAAACTGGAATGCAAGAACTGCGCCATTGCGCTGACGCATCATAAACGCGAACACAAAATGGTCTGCCACTATTGTGGATACACGGCGCCCGTGCCGAAATCCTGTGTGCACTGCGGAAGCGAGTACGTCTACTTTCTCGGCACAGGATCAGAGAAGCTGGAAGAGTTGCTGCATGGAGTGTTTCCTCAAGCTCGCATCGCCCGTCTTGATCGCGACACCGTACGAGGGCACGAAGACTTCGAGCGCACGCTCAACGCACTGAACGAAGGCGAACTCGATCTGGTCGTAGGCACGCAGATGATCGCCAAGGGGCACGACATTCACGGAGTGACGCTCGTCGGCGTGGTAGGTGCCGATGTCGCGCTCGGTCTGCCTGACTTCCGCGCCGCAGAGCGCACCTTTCAGTTGCTGACCCAGGTAGCCGGCCGCGCCGGCCGCGGGGAATCCCCCGGTAAGGTGATTCTCCAAACCTATTTTCAGGATCACTATGCAGTCCAATATGCGGCCCGACATGACTTCGTCGGTTTCTATGAAAAAGAACTCCGCTTTCGCAGCTGGATGCACTATCCACCGTATTCCGCGCTTGCCAATGTGTTGGTCCGTAGCGGCAAACTGGACGATGCCCTGCAATGGTCGGGATCACTGGGCAAGTGGTTTGACCAGACACGACACGAACCCGTCCGGGTTTTAGGCCCGGCGGCTGCGCCCATCATGCGTCTGAAACAGGACTATCGTTATCACTTCGTTCTGAAGTCGCCCAGCCGGGAAAAGCTGAACGCAACTTTGCGTGCCATGCTCGCCCATGCCGCGCAGCAGAAGATCCCGCGCACCCAACTCATCGTCGATGTCGACGCACTCTGGTTGATGTGAAACCCGGGTCGCGGAATAATCGGTCGTCATGGCAGCCAAATCGTCCAAAGAGCCTGAGCCAGAGTTCTTCGCTACTCCAGCGGAGTGGCGTAAGTGGCTCGAGAAAAAGTACTCCTGCACCCAGGAACTTTGGGTGGGATTTTATAAACGGGACTCGGGCCGGCCCAGCATTACCTGGCCAGAAGCTGTCGATGGTGCACTCTGCTTCGGTTGGATCGACGGAGTCCGCAAAAGTATTGATGCGTTCAGCTACAAGATTCGGTTTACTCCCCGCAAGCCGCGAAGCATCTGGAGTGCGATCAACATAAAGCGTGCGAAAGAACTAGCAAAGCTGGGACTGTTGCATCCGGCAGGTTTGGCCGCGTTTGAAAAACGCGACGGCGACAGGTCGGCAATCTACGCTTATGAACAGAGGCGAACAGCACAATTACCGCGCGAACTTGAGAAGGCATTCCGGGCTAAGAACGAAGCTTGGGCGTTCTTCCAGTCCCAGCCTCCCTGGTACCGTCGAACTTCCACGTATTGGGTGATCAGCGCGAAAAGGGAGGAGACTCGTCTGAAGCGACTTGCCACACTGATCGATTGTTCTGCCCGCAAACGGAACATTCCGTCCCTGATACGTCCATCGGCATCGAGATGAAATGGGATCACAACGAAACGTGGAACGGGGAAATCGGAAATGTCATGATGAGCATCGCTCCCGAGAGCACAGCCAAGGCCCAGCGGCTGGCTGGAATGGCTGGATAATCAGGCGCCTGCCGGTGCCGGATGGTCAGGATGTTCATCGCTGTGATCAGGCCTGCCCAGACCCACCAACTGTAGTTGGAATGATCTGCCCGATAAGCTGAGGCGCCAAATCCGACCAGTGAGATGACCGTCAGCCACGAGATCGCGCGATGTGCCCGGGGCGCCAACGCGTAAACGATGTGACCGCCGTCAAGTTGGCCGCTAGGCAGCAGATTCAAAGCGGTCGCATACATCCCCACCCAAGCCGCCACAGCCACAGGGTGCAGGTAAACGCCGGTTAAGGGTAGAAACGCAACCGCCCGGTTTGGCTCGATGTATCGCAAGGCGTGTTGTACAAGGGAAAAAATTGCGGGATACCCCAGTTGCAGCTCTGCTATCGGTATACCGCGAGGCATCGGCTTCGAAAACGAGATGGCCACCCCCAGCGCGCTTACTGCCATGGCAAACCCGGCAATGGGACCGGCTATGCCGATATCAAACAATGCCGCGCGAGAGCGAATCGGGGCCTTGATGCGGATCACTGCGCCCAATGTGCCGATCAACGTTGGCGCCGGAAGAAAATAGGGAAGTGTCGCCCGCACGCCATAATATCGGCAGAGCAGGTAGTGACCCATCTCGTGGCTGAGAAGAATTATCAAAAGCGCCGCTGAGAATGGAATTCCGAGCAACAAGCGTGAAGGATCCGCCAGGGTCCATTCGATGGGGAAAAATGGCACATGCTCATTTCCGGTCGTAAAGGGCGGGAGATTGTTCTGAAAATTGAAGTTCAACCGCGCTCCTACCACCAGGGTCGTGAAGCAGGTTGCAAGTAGCAGCAGCCCATGCAACCAATACCGAGGACGCGGCGGCGGCCCCTCGGGCGCGGGTATCTGCCGCAGATACTCGTGCGTTGAGGAAGGTGTGAAACTACCGGTTTCCGACATTCAGATCGACGAGCCCCATGCGTTGGACTCGTATTTTGATGCTACTACGATTGCATCGAATGTGCGGACTGCGGGTGCTGAGGGATGGATGATGTGGCTGAAAGGAACAGTGATCAATCGATCGACTGCAATTCCTTACCGGGCTTGAAACGTACCGCGCGGCCCGGAGGAATCGAAACCTCAGCTCCGGTGCGCGGATTGCGTCCGATTCCAGTCTTTCGCGGACGCACGTTGAATACTCCAAATCCCCGCAGTTCAATGCGATTCCCGGCCGCCAGCGCCTTCTTCATGCTTTCGAATACGGTTTCCACGGCCAGTTCGGCTTTGGTCTTGGTGATGCCGGTCTTCGCCACAACTTCGTTGATAATATCGAGCTTGATCACGCGGGGCTCCCGTGAGGAGTGAAATTATTCTTCAAGTTATTGATGCTAAGGAAGATAAGTGAGATTGTCAACCCGCGCACCAATCCCGTAAACTGGCAGACATCCAGCCAAAAAGATTGAGCAATTGAGTCAATGGGGAATTGTGCATTTTGCGGCACGCGCGGTACCACCCCAGGATCTTCTCAATTACGAATCACCCAATTACCAAATCTCTAAGGAGTTGCATGCTGAAGAGCGATCGCTGGATCCGCAAGATGTCCCTGGAACACGACATGATCAACCCTTTTTCTGAGAAGCAGGTGCGCGAGGGAGTGATCTCCTATGGACTGTCTTCGTATGGGTACGACCTGCGCGTGGCCGACGAGTTCAAGATTTTCACCAACGTGAACAACGCGCTGGTTGATCCCAAGAAATTCGACGAGAAGTCTTTTGTGACCATCCAGACCGACATCTGCATCGTGCCCCCGAATTCGTTTGCCTTGGCGCGCTCGGTGGAATACTTCAAGATTCCGCGCAGCGTGCTGACCATCTGCGTTGGTAAGAGCACCTATGCGCGCTGCGGCATTATTGTGAATGTGACGCCGTTCGAGCCGGAGTGGGAGGGCTTTGTAACCCTTGAGATCTCCAATACGACGCCTCTTCCTGCGCGAATTTATGCCAACGAAGGCCTCTGCCAAATCATCTTCTTCGAGTCCGACGAGGTCTGCGAAACCAGCTACGCCGATCGCAAGGGCAAATACCAGGCTCAGAAGGGAATCGTGCTGCCGAAATTGTGAGGAGAGCCGCTAACCATTAGCGGCGTGCCGCCGGTCAACCGCACGATACGCATCACGGGTCTTGGCGATAGCGTCCAGCCGGGTAGGCGGGTCTAGCTGGCTGAAGCTGTGTACGACGGCTTACGATCTTTCTCAGCGGTGCTGGCTGCGCATGACGCGGTTAGATATTTCTGCGCCGCCGAAAGTGAAGGACTTATGAAGAAAGGAAAAACCAACAGCCGCGGAACGAAAGCTTAAAGCTTGAAATTCTACTTCTGATTCTCACCCTCTTTGAACATGTACTTGATGGCTGGTTTGTAGATCATCAAGTTCGGTTCGCCATCCTCGCGGTTGATCTTGATGCAGTTGCGATCGTACCACTCGATGATCCCGTGTACCTCTTCCCCATCGCGAAGCACAATGACCATGGGGGTGCGAGATTGCATCTGTTTCTGATAATAAAAATTCTCCGCGTTGGTTTGTTCCGGCGGAGCAGGTTTCTTACCCTGTGAGGCCATGGGTCGCTCGCTACGCTCCATCCGTTCCGGTCGGTCGTGCCGCTCGGGACGGTCGCGCCGTTCCTGCACCGGCGCGGGTGAAGCGTTGTGATTGCCGTGGTTTTCAACGCGGGGCAGGGTTGGCCGAATCAGCTTGCGATTCGCGAAATTTTCTCTTTCGGCGGATTCACCAGCCGGTACGGGACTCATGACGGTATCCTTCATCGTGGCGCTACCTCAGGTACACGCAATCGCACAAAGCTGCGGCTTCTGGGACCCTGATTGAATCAACGAAGGCGTGAGCTTTCCGATACCGTACCATAGGAATGTTCCCCTGACAATCCTCCGTTGGTGCCATGTCAAGGTTACGTCCATCGTTCTGCATTCCTAGAAAATCGATTCTTCTGTTTATGCGGTGTTCGACAGGTCCGCCCCGCGTCTCTCTCTGCCACTCATTGTGACGATCGCCACGAGACTCGCCATAATCACCACGGTCCAGGCCAGCACCGGCGGGTAACTCCCGCCGTATCGCATTTCCGCCACTCTTGCCTGAATCACGGCATTTCGCGAGGACATGAGATTGCCCAGTTGATACGCGAATCCGGGCAACGTGCCCCGGACCGATGGCGGAGAGAGCTCATTGAGATGTGCGGGGATCACTCCCCAGGCCCCCTGCACCATGAACTGCATGAGAAAACCGCCTAGCGCGAGCAGAGGGACTGTCCGTGAATACGCCCAGAGCGGAATCACCGGGATCGCGAGTAAGGCCGCGATTACGATGGCTCGCCTCCGCCCGATTTCCTCCGACAAGGTCCCAAACAGAATTCCCCCCAGCAATGCGCCGATGTTGTACACGATGGCGATGAGGCTCACGACCTTCGGCGAGAGTAAGAGATTTTTCTGCAGAAACGTCGGATACAAATCCTGCGTACCATGGCTGAAAGAATTAAACGCGAACATCAGAAGCACGAGGAAGACGAAGAGTCCGGCATGGGATGCGATGTCTTTTCCCAGGGCTCGGCCACTGCCTCGGTCGACACGACCCTGCAACCACGCCGGCGATTCGTCCACCTTGCTGAGCATATACAGGACGACAGCCGCTGGCAGCGCTCCGATTACGAACATCCCGCGCCAGCCAAGTATGGGAAAGAGTGTTCCATAGGCGAGGGCGGCCACCAGATAACCCACAACATACCCTTCCTGTAACAGCCCTGAGAAGAGTCCCCGACCTTCGGCCGGCAAGGTCTCAAACGCTAACGCCGCTCCCACGCCCCATTCCCCACCCATGCCGATCCCGAACAACACGCGGATAATAAGAAATACCTTCAGGCTTGGAGCAAACGCGGATGCCACTTCGAATGCCGTGTAGACAACCACATTGGCCATTAAGGTCGGCCGCCGACCGAACCGGTCGGCCATCAACCCAAACAGAAACGCTCCCAGAGGTCTCATTGCGAGCGTCAGGAAAATTGCTTCGGTGATGGCCGACACCTTCGTTTGAAACTGCGTGGCTAGAGCACTCACGCAGAAGATGAGAATAAAGAAGTCAAAGGCATCCAGCGACCAGCCGAGAAAACAGGCAATAAACGTATTCCGCTGTACCGGCGTGAGTCGCTGAAATCCCCCGATGATCTCCATGGTAGCGGTCTTCCTCTGTGTCCTCTGTGTTGAGGGGCGTCTTCTTACCGGCGTGAGAGTCCAGCGGATGCTAGCATAGGCTTTTCATCTCACGATCAACAATTTGCTCCATGCCCGAACTCGATCTCCCACAGCGGCAGGCCACCGACACATTAATGCTGACTGGTTTTTGGTACCGTGCCCTGCCTGCTGATCATGTGCATCGCAACCAACTCCACAAGGCTACGTTGCTGGAAATTCCGCTTGTAATCGGCCGCGATCGCGAAGGTCGTCCATTCGCCTTGCGGGACGCGTGCCCTCACCGTGGCATGCCTCTCAACTCAGGAAAATTCGACGGCGAGAATCTTGAGTGCCCCTATCATGGCTGGCAGTTTGACGTCCACAACGGCCAGTGCCAACTGATTCCATCGCTCACCTCAGACCAGACGATGAAGGTCGACCGCATCTACGCTGGAAGTTACCCATGCGAGGAGCAGGACTACTTCATCTGGGTCTACATTCCCGATCCCGGACCGCAAGGGGCTGGGTTCACCAAGCCTAGTGAAGCGCCCGGCGCGGCGCCACAAATCGAGAAGTTCAGCGACAAATACAAGCTTGCGTACCTGCAAGCGGAAATGCCGGTCAGTATCGACCACGGCATCATCGGCCTGATGGACCCCGCACATGGACCATTCGTTCACCAAGCCTGGTGGTGGCGCACCCGGCACAGCATCCACGAAAAGAAGAAAGACTTCGAACCAATCCCGAACGGATTCCGGATGTCAGCTCACACTCCCAGCTCAAACTCCGCGCCCTACAAGCTGTTGCGACTTTACGCGGATGCCGACTCGATCTCAACCACCATCGATTTCGTTCTGCCCAACATCCGTACCGAGACGATCCGAGCGGGGAAGTACTGGTTCTCAAGCTTGACGACGGTGACTCCGATCTCGCGTAGTCAATGCCGTATTGATGTCGTTGCCGCATGGAACTTGTTTCGCTGGGTTCCCTTTGTTCCTGACGTTTTGAAATTTGTATTTCGCAAGTTTGTCGAACAGGACCGCCGTACCATGGAAATGCAGGCAGAGGGTCTGAGACACAATCCTCATTTGATGCTAATCGACGATGCCGACCGGCCCGCGAAGTGGTATTTCCAGCTCAAAGCCGCATACCTGGAGTCAAAGCGCACCGGCCAAGAATTGAAGCACCCCATGGATGCGCCGGTGACCTTGAAGTGGAGAAGTTGAGTCGGGGCACCTTGAACGCTCCTTGTCCAGGTGAGCTTTATCGAATGTGGTGGTGCAGCAGAGGAAGACCCATCTTAAACCTGGCCTCAGTCTCGCGGGCAATCTCCTGGACTGCCCCAGGAGCATCGAAGTCCAGACCATTCCCCTGACCTCGTTCGCCATATTCGCTGGAGAGTTGTGAGAATCTTCGAACGCGGTCAGGATCGGTCTGCTTCATTAGCTGTGCCCATTTGTCAATGTGGCCTCCTTGCGCTTCGTCGAGGGCCAGCGTTAATGCAAGCCACCACGCCACGTGAAGCTGCCATTCATTGATTTCAACGCGCAGGCGCGTCCCATACGCCCAGAAGTCATCCCAGGGGATTTCGACAACTTGAACGCGTGCTTTCTCGGCCCAATCCAGCTGATCCTCCCGGAATGCGCTGTTGAACCAGAAAATATCGTCAATTTGATCCCGTCCTTCTCTAATCTGTGCCCTCAGATACTCGTCGTCCAAGCTCATGCCCACGATCACCAGGTTATTTCGGAAGGCAAGATGTATCGCGAGAGCGAATGCAAGGGTGGAATCTTTCTCGGTATAGTCGCTCTTTGTCATGACCGGATGCGAAGTGATCAACCCGTGTGGATGGTAAACAATCCGTTGAAAGGTCCCGGATGGTTCGTGCCACCCAACTTCTCCCGCCTTGCCTTTGGAATAGGGCAGAATCCGGACGGGCCCGCCTGGTCTTGCCAGCAGTACCGACGACAGGTCTTCCACATTAAAACTTACAATCGGGTTTGCGAGCTGGCCGAAGCAAGCAACTTGTCTAATGCGCGCCGGAATCAAATCCCCTTGAAGAGGCGTAGCATGCGCTGTCCTCAGCAGGTCAACGCACACCTCTGTCAGCAGTCGCGTCCTTATGTATTTCCGAAACAATGTCGGCTCGCCGAAGTTCTCAGGTTCGTCGTACTGCAGATGCTCGAAGACCAGTCCAAGCCGCTCCGGATACCGGCCATCTTTCTCACTGCCAGGAATTAGGCCAGCGTACTCCTCAAGTTCCCGCGTCAGATCAGACCAAAGAGGCGCGAGTTTCTTGTCTGCCAGAATTTGCTTTGTTACCCCAGCGCCAATCCACAAGCAGAATCCACTCTCAAGTGAGGTGACCGCCTGGGAAATCGGAATATGCGGATCGGTCATCCAGCCCGCAATCTTACACTGCAAGGAAATACAGCTTCACGGCATCTTCATGCCGAGTGCCCTCATCGTTTCTCCATCGAGCACGGCTTTTCCATCCGTCTTGATCGCTACTCCGAAGCTATCGGAGTAATCCCACATTGCCCATCCGATGTGGTGGTGTTCCAGCGAGGTGCGCGTATCTCGGATCCACGCATTACGGTCTTGCGGTGAGGTTCCACGGTAGACCCCAAATTCGTTGCAGACGACCGGCACGCTACTCTGCCTTGCCCAATCTGCCACTTGGTTGATCTCGGCTTCGATGCGCGCCGCATCCCAGTGGTCCTGTCCGTAGCGAATGACCTCCAGCCGGTGGACCGCGTCAGGAACGGCCTCCCCGACCTCCGTCGCGTTTTTTGGATCGGACGGATAGTGAAGATCCTTTAGCCAATGCCAATAGAAAGCTCCCCAGGTTGCACCCTGATGCGTGAAGATATGCGGCCCGTAGAAATGAAATACATAGATCACGTTGGAGTCCCGCAGCGGTTCAAGAAACAGCAAGTCATCGTCGTTGTCCCAACTTGCACCGGGAGCAAGAATCGTATTTTCCGGAGCAGCCTGCCGAATCGCCGCGGCCAGTTTGGCTTCCACCCCATACCAGCGGTACGGATCATGCATCTCAGGCTCATTGAGAATTTCAAAAAACACACGCTCGTGATCGTAGGCCGTATAACGCTTCGCCACTGACCGCCAGAAATCAGCAAATCGCTCAACGAATTCATTCTCATGTAAACGCTGTTTAAAGTCGGACTCAGGATGCATGTCGAGTTCGACCGCCAATCCAGCATCGAGAATCATCTTCATCGCGGTATCGAGATAGCCCAAATACCGTTCACCCTGACCATGGTTGTCAGCGTCCATGATGGGCTGCGGATTCACGCTCAAGCGGACGTGATCGAATCCTGCTGACTTGATCAAGGCGATGTCTGCGGGCGTGACCCAGTTCTCGAAGTGCTCCTTCGTATATCCCTTGGGATCGTAGACCTGTGCGAACCACGCGCTCAGATTGACGCCGCGTTGCAGATGAGCCAGTCGAGAAACGGGCACAGCAGAAGTGTTGGCAGCTTGGGCAACGGAGAAAGAGGTAAGCAGAAATGTGGCGAATAATCTCGAAAGCAACTTGACCTCCGGCCGCGTCCCGATCAGGCTAGGCCGCAGGCGACCCATCGCGCAAATCGCGCTGCAAGCAGCAACGCAACGTAGAAGAGGGGCTTACGAATTAAGAATCGGCAGCATTCGTATTCTTTTCTTCGTGGCAGCAAAAATCGCATTGCACAGCGCCGGCGCGATCGGCGGCACGGAAGGCTCTCCAATGCCCGTCGGTGCCTCTTGACTGGGTACGGCAAACACCTCAACGGTGGGGGTCTCATCCATGCGAAGGGGAGCGTAATCATCAAAGTTTCCCTGCACAACGCGACCCTTCTCAATGGTGATCTTCGCCCGCAGCGCGTTAGCAAGCCCATACACAATTCCACCCTGGATCTGTTGCTCGAGTATTCCGGGATTCACGACCTGTCCGCAGTCGACCGCGGCGACCACGCGATGCACCCGAGGCTGATCATTCTCCATCGAGATCTCGACCACTTCCGCCATGTACGACTGAAAGCACCCAAAGCAGGCGACGCCGCGGAATCGCCCAGCAGGAAGAGGTTTATCCCACCCGGATTTTTCCGCAGCGAGTTGCAGCACGCCGCGCATGCGAGCCGTGTGCCACGTAGTAGTGAAATAAGTCAGATCTTGGTCCTTGGTCAAAAGTTGAAGGCGGTATTTCAGCGGATCCTTTCCGGCCGCGACAGCAAGCTCATCGATGAAGCTCTCCAGCGCGAATGCCGCCTGTAGCGCGTACACAGAACGCATCCAGCCCAGAGGGACCGGAGTTTCCGTCTGCACGTACTCGATGAAATAGTTCTGGATCCCATAAACCGGTCCGGCCTCGTCCGGCAGGTCGGGATCTACACCATTGGGAACTGGCTGCCCCTTTTGTCCGCTGATCGAAGGCGCGATGATGCGGTGGGTCAACCCACTGGGATAGCCCGAACCGTCGAGTGTCGCACTGAGCTGATGCAAACTTGCCGGACGATACGTCGAACTGCGCATGTCGTCTTCACGCGTCCAGACGATCTTCACCGGGGCCTGGATTGCTTTCGAAACCAGCGCAGCTTCAACCGCGTAATCATGCTCAAGTCGGCGCCCAAATCCGCCGCCCATGAGCGTGACATTCACTTTCACCTGATCGGGATCAAGCCCGACCGCCGTGGCGACCGAATCGCGGCAATCTTGTGGAACCTGGGTAGGCGCCCACAATTCGCATTTTGAGCTCTCATAGTGCGCTGTGCAGTTTCCCGGTTCCATGGGTGCATGAGCCATGAAGGGAAGGGAATACTCCGCCGATATCCTGCGTCCGGCGACCTTTGCCGGTTCCCCCGCGGTATACAGATTCGCACCTCTCTTCGACGCCCCCTGCTTCAACGAAGCCGTGATTGCTGCAGTATTCAGATCTTTGTTCGGGCCTTCGTCCCAAGTAAGATTCAGAACGCGCCGCCCTTCCATCGCACTCCAGACGCTATCTGCAGCGACGGCGACCGCCGAATCGCCGACCTTGCCAACGTAACTAACGCCGGGGACCTTCGTTGAGTCTTTGTCGTCAAAGCTCGAAACCTTCCCGCCGATGACCGGACAGCGCGACAGGACCGCAAACTTCATTCCCGGAATGTGCAGATCAATTCCGAAGACAGCTCCGCCTGTCACCTTGGCAGGAGAATCGAGGCGCCGCAGCCGCTGTCCGACAATCTTGTAATCTTTGCTCTGCTTCAGCGGGACATCGGCGGGGATGGGCAAGGTTCCTGCCTTACTCGCGAGTTCGCCATAACTCAGACTTCGATTCGAAGAGGCATGCTGGATGTGGCCGTTCTCGGCTGTGCAAGACGATCGTGGCACGCCCCACGTCAAGGCTGCGGCGGAGATCAACATCTCGCGCGCAATTGCACCGGCTTTGCGCATGGGATCCCACGTGGTGCGGATGCTTGCGCTTCCCCCCGTAGTCTGATCGCCGAACAACGTGCTGGCCCCGGCCTGCTCGATTTCAATCTGCTTCCAGTCGGCTTCGAGTTCCTCCGCGAGGATCATTGGTAACGCAGTGCGAACGCCTTGGCCCATCTCCGATCGCGCTACAACGATAGTCACCTTATTGCCTGGTGTAATCCGCAGATAGGCATTCGGAGAGAAAGAGTCTCTCCGCCCCTCCTTTCCGTGAGGGAGGTAGAACCCAATCACGAGTCCCGCGCCCGCAGCAATTCCAGCTCCCACAAACTCGCGTCGTGAAAGTGGGCTCATCGCGCACCCCCGGTGCCGGCAGCCCGATGGATCGCCTTGCGGATCCGTTCATAGGTCCCGCAGCGACACAGGTTGCCATTCATCGCCGCGGTAATCTGGGCGTCTGTTGGATTCGGCGTTTTCGCCAGCAGCGCCGCCGCGGACATAATCTGGCCGGTCTGGCAGTAGCCGCATTGGGGAACTTCTTCCTCGATCCACGCCTGTTGCAAAGCGTGCAGGCCGTTTGCGCCGAGACCTTCAATCGTGGTCACATTCTTGCCCGCCGCTTGGGAGACCGGGGTCGAGCACGAGCGGATCGCACTGCCATCCACATGCACGGTGCACGCGCCGCACAATCCAGCGCCGCAGCCGAACTTGGTTCCGGTCAACTCGAGTGTGTCGCGTAAGGCCCAGAGCAGAGGTGTTTCCGGCGAGACAGAGACTTTCCTTTCACTTCCGTTAACGCGGAGTGTAATGTCGGCCATGGGGATCCAATTGTAGGGTTTGAAAATCGCAGACCATGGTATCAGGGAGCACTAGTTCGGGGTTAGGGATTAGGTGGTGGGATTCCCGATTTGCCGGGAGAACTCAGCGGCGAACGCGAGAATGCCTTCCGGGTCTCCGCTGCCTCTGATCCCTTAAGTTTCAGATTTGGCTACTTCAGTTGTGCGAGCTTTTGGGTAGCGATTTCGCCCGCTTCATTGCCGGGATTTTCTTTCTTGACCTGCTCGTAAATCCGCTTGGCATCGAGCGGCTGGTTGGAGTTCTGATAGAGCTCAGCCAACTGCAACTGTGCAGTCACCTTACTCACCGAGGCGGTCGGCTTGTTAATCAGTTCCTGATAAAGCGCCGCGGCGTCCTTGGGACGATTCGTCTGCCCGTAAAGGGCTGCCAGAGCATTTTTCGCTACCGACGCGAGGTCCCGGTTGCCGACCGACGCTACTTCTTTGAAGTTTCGTTCGGCTGTCGCAGTGTCCGACAGTGTCTGCGCGTTCACGCCGAGGAAATAGTGGGCCATATCGGCAGAACGAGTGTGCGGATACTTCTCCACGATGGCCTGTAGCTGTTTTTGCGCGGCTTCTGCCCGCTCTTTCGCGGACGTAAATGTTGGAAAGTCGGGCTGCTCCGGGGTTCCCGCAGGCCGCAATTGAGTATCCATGGTGCGAACAGCGATGGAGAGATCCAGGCTCGCCTTCTGGTCCTGGGCATTCAAGTAGTACCAGGCCCCGATGACTCCCCCAATGAGCACGACCGCAACAATGGCGGCAATAATGATTGTGGTCCGATGCTCCACGGTCCAATCGGCGGTCTTCTCAGCAGCACCGATGGTGACTCGGCTAAATGCATCCTGTTTTAATTGATGGCGGGTTTCTGCGCGCACGGACTTCCCTTCTGATAAGAGCGGTGGCTGGCCAAACCAAAAGTTTATCAGGGGCAAACAGGGTCGTCAAAGAAGGAAGCCGGATTCGGTCGTCCCACTGACAGACCATTTCTGTTGCCTTAATACCACGTGGGTAGGGCTCCGGCAATCAGGCCGTAATCCGTCCGTAAGTTTGTAGCCAAGTTGAGGGAGAAGAGGGGTGACAAGGCGAAGATGGTGGAAAAGTGGGGCGGGGGATCTCACCGAATGGGTGTTACAGTGCACTCACGATGGCTCTTGGAAAGAAGTCACCGGCGGCCGGCGAGTTTCTCTTCGAGATCGATTCCGAACCGTTAGCCGAAC
>Ga0335080_10000880_pt1 | contig 28554 bp, 24 predicted proteins | sample Lox_Sample_34_FD_206720 | JGI IMG/M metagenome (GOLD analysis project Ga0335080, IMG submission 206720) | Soil microbial communities from Loxahatchee National Wildlife Refuge, Florida, United States - Lox_Sample_3.4 | ecosystem: Environmental > Terrestrial > Soil > Wetlands | place: USA... | reverse complement strand
CTCTCTTTCTGCACGGCCAACTTCCGGAACACCTCGCCCAAGTGCTGCCGCAATTCCCGGTACAGAGTCTTGCGCCGGCACTTCGGGATAAACACTACATGGTATTTGCACTCCCACTTCGTATGGCTTAAAGGCTTTCCATCTCGTCCATTGCGAAATTCCCTTTCGTGTGCTTTGGCGGCTCACCTCTGGGAGTTTCTGCGATGGACTTCAGTATCTGTCAAACTTCTACTGCCTCCCCGGCAGAGCCGGGGGTCTCCCTTCGTACTAGCTCTCAAGAACTCACAGGAGCCTGATCATTTCCTCGATCTCGAGCGCATTTCCTGGCTCGATCCCTTGCCTCAGGGACGCTATGAGTTCTACCGCAGGCTCTACGACAAGTGCGCGGCGACACCCGATCATGCTGACGACTATCTTCCCGAGCACGTTGGCCTGCAGCCGTACATCACCATGGAGGTCTACGGCCGCCTGAAAGCGGCATTTCGCGAGTACCGCCAGCAACTTGCTGCGCACCAGTCCACGGCTGCCGTGCAGCAGGCGATCGTCTTCTATGCGGGATGGCTAGGCCACTACGTCGCCGACGGATCCCAGCCGCTCCACACCACCATCCAATACAACGGCTGGATAGGTCCCAATCCCAACGGATACACGACCGACCACGGAATCCACGCGCGGTTCGAGACCACCTATGACGCGGCGAACATCTCGGGTAAGGACTTTGTGGCGCTGGTCAAGGCGCCAGCGCGATTGGCTGACCCTTTCGCAGACTACGTCGCCTATCTGAGACGCTCGCAGGATCTGGTCGAGCAGGTCTACTCGTTCGATAAGGCCGGGGGCTTTACCGGAAAGGGATCACCTGCGGCATTCCAATTCACCACCCGTCGCCTGGCCGCCGGATCGCAAATGCTCCTCGATCTCTGGTACACCGCATGGCTCGAGAGTGCGGACCCCTCAGCCCCCGAACGCGCCGCCCCGGTTCCCATGAAAGGAAAGTGAACTGGGTGCCCCACTTCTCGTCGCCGTTGCGAGAAGTGGGAACAGCAACTGAGCGGAGCCCTCGGCTGTCCGTCGAGCGCAGTTCGACCGCGGTTGATGCCCATTTAAAGCGTCCAACCGCGACGATTCTGCATCTCTTTCGGTATACTGACCAAGACATGCCGGTTCTGAAAAACATCGCCGCGATTGCCAAGGGTATGAGCATCACCTTCTCGGAGATGTTCCGCCCGACGGTCGTCGAAAACTATCCGGACGGGAAAGGCCCCCTGCGCGGTGCCCGCATCGAGGCGCGTTTCCGGGGTGCGCACGTGCTACAGCGGGATGAAAACGGTCTGGAAAAGTGCGTTGCTTGTTTCCTTTGTGCTGCGGCCTGCCCGTCGAACTGTATTTATATCGAGGCCGCTGAGAACACAGCGGAAAATCGAGTCAGCGGTGCCGAGCGTTACGCCAAGGTCTACAACATCGACTACAACCGTTGCATTTTCTGCGGATATTGTGTAGAGGCGTGTCCGACCGACGCGATTACGCACGGTCACGGATTCGAACTGGCGAGCTTCAATGCCACCAATCTGGTTTACCGCAAGGAGATGATGCTGGCCCCCCGGCCAGCACACATGGGAGCCAACATCGTATTCAACCAGGCCGACGTGAATGGTGGGGCGCCGGCAGAAATGGTGCCTGGAAGCTAAGCTTCACGCGAGTTTCGAATCGATCACGCCGGTCCGCCAGAGACCGGCGTTCGTGTTAGGAAAGTCGTTGGCCCTTAGTTGTTGGTCGTTCGCGATTCGGGAACGATCGGCGGGAAGAGCGAACGACTAACGACAGCAACTAACGGCGATTTTCATATGGCTGACTTCTTACAAACCGTGAACCGGCGCGTCATCGTCTACGACGGCGCCATGGGCACCAACATCCAGAAGCGCAATCCCACTCTGGATGACTATTGGGGCAAAGAGAATTGCAGTGAAGTGCTGGTGCTGAGCCGTCCTGACATTATTCGCGACATTCACGCCGATTTTCTGCGCGTGGGCTGCGATATTGTCGAGACCAACACATTCGGCGGGTCCCGGATTGTTCTTGGGGAATTCGATCTCGGGGACCGAGTGCACGAGATTAATGTGAAAGCGGCGCAACTGGCCCGGGAAGTCGCACAGCAATTTTCCACCAAGGACCAGCCCAGATTCGTGGCAGGATCGCTCGGTCCAACGACCAAGTTGCCGTCCCTTGGCCATATCGGTTTCGACGCGATGGTTGCCGCCTATGAAGAACAGGCGGCGGCGTTGATCGAAGGTGGAGTCGACGTGCTGCTGGTTGAGACGGCGCAAGATCTGCTGCAGGCAAAGATTGGCGTCATCGGAGTACTCGAAGCGCTGCACAAATCTGGCAAGCGTCTGCCCGTAACGGTGCAGGTCACTCTGCAGGAGTCCGGCACCATGCTGCTGGGCACGGAAATCGGCGCCGCACTCACCGCGCTTGAGCCGTTCGATGTAGATGCCATAGGTCTGAACTGCGCAACTGGCCCAAAGGAGATGAATGACGCCGTCCGCTACCTCGCCTTAAACTCGACGAAGCAGGTATCGGTGCTGCCGAACGCAGGCTTGCCCGAAAATGTCGGCGGTCATCCCGTCTACAGGCTGACTCCGCAGGAGTTGGCCGAGTATCACAAGCACTTCGTGCAGGATTACGGCGTCCGTATCGTGGGCGGCTGCTGCGGCACCACCCCCGAGCATCTACAAGCCGTAGTAGAGGCGGTTTCCAGCGTGGAACCAGCCGAGCGTGCAGTCAAGCGGTCAGCGGCTGCGTCCAGCGCCTACACGACTGTCCCTCTCGATCTCGATCCCAAGCCCCTCATCGTCGCCGAGGAAATGAACACGACCACTCGTGTCGATCATTTCCGCAAGCTTGTGCAGGGAAAGAAATACGACGAGATTCTAGCGCTGGCCAAGAAACTGGTGAACGACGGATCGCACATGCTCGACCTCTGTTGCGCGATCGTCGGCGAAGACGAAAAGGGATACATCACCTCAATCCTAGAAAAGATCGCCACGCGCGTTCCCGCGCCAATCTTGGTCGATTCGACAGAGGCCGACGTGGTCGAAGAAGCCCTGAAGCGTATTCCCGGCAAGGCGATCATCAACTCAATCAACCTGGAAGACGGCGAGAAGCGCACCTCGAAGGTTCTGCCCATGGCGAAGCGCTATGGGGCCGCTGTTATTGCACTCACAATCGACGAAGAAGGCATGGCACTCACGGCCGACAAGAAGACCGCGATTGCCCATCGCATTCACGATCTCGCGGTAAAGAAGTACGGCCTCGACCCGACCGACCTGATCTTCGACGCGTTGACCCTGCCGATCTCAACCGGACAGGAAGAGTACCGAACTGCGGGAATCGAAACGCTGAAGGCTGTAGAGCGCATCAAAAGAGAACTGCCGCAGGTCAAAACGATCCTGGGCGTCAGCAACATTTCGTTCGGCCTCGACGCATATCCACGCCGTGTTCTGAATTCGGTGTTTATGCACGAAGCGGTCGACCACGGCCTCGACATGGCCATCGTCAACTACACCAAGATTTATCCGCTCTACAAGATTCCGCACGAGGAAGTCGAACTCGCGCGCAAACTGATTTTCCGCGATGAGTCCGCGGGCGACCCGTTGCAGGTCTACATGGCCCACTTCGCCGGGATGAAGGGCAAGCCCGCGGCTTCAACCACTGCTCATGTCGACACACTCTCGGTGGAAGACAAGCTGAAGTTCGCGATCATCAACGGCGAGAAATCCGTGGGGGAAGGCGAACACAAGAAGTCGCTTGAAGTTCTACTTGAAGATGCCCTGGCAAGCTATTCACCATTAGAGTTGATTAACACGGTCCTTCTTGACGGCATGAAGACCGTTGGTGATCTGTTCGGCGCCCGCAAGATGCAATTGCCGTCAGTCCTTGACTCCGCCGGAGTCATGAAGCAGGCCGTCGCCTATCTCGAGCCTAAGATGGAAAAGAAGACCGGCTCGCAGAAGGGCACGATCGTGCTCGCCACGGTAAAGGGCGATGTGCATGACATCGGCAAGAACTTGGTCGATATCATCCTGTCAAACAACGGATTCAAGGTCGTCAATCTCGGCATCAAGCAGCCGGGCGATTCCATTATCCGCGCCGCGCAAGAACATCAGGCGGACGCAATTGGTCTCAGCGGTCTGCTCGTGAAGTCCACTCTCGAAATGAAGTACGTGATTCAGGACCTCCAGCGTCAAAAACTGGAGTTCCCGGTGATCTGCGGCGGCGCGGCCCTGACGCGCAAGTATGTGGAAGACGATCTGCGCCGCGAATACTCAAATGGTGTGTTCTATGCCGACGATGCATTCGCCGGCCTGCACATTATGGAAGATCTCGCCACCGCTGACGGCGCGCGCGCGACACGTATCGCCGAAGGTCGCATGGTGAAGGAATACGCCAAAGCTGCGGCCGTCGACGAAGAAACCGGCCCCTTATTCGCTGAGAGGAGCCCGGTCGTCAGCGATGCGCCCAACATTCCCACGCCGCCATTCTGGGGAGTGTGCGTCAAGAAAGACTACGATCTGCGAGAACTCTTCAACTACATCAATGAGACGGCGCTGTTCAAAAATCAATGGCAGCTCAAGACCGCTTCGCAATCCGACTACTTGCGACTGGTTGAGGAGAAGTTCCGCCCGATCTTGCGAAAGCTCGAAGAAGAAGTCTTCGAGTCCGGATTGTTCGCGCCCGCCGTCGTCTACGGCTACTTCCCTGCCCAGAGCGATGGCAACCACGTGATCGTCTACGAACCGCCGAAGCAACGCCCCCATTCCTGTGGAACTCGCTGGGAGGAAGGCCTGCAAGAGCTTCTGCGCTTCACCTTCCCTCGCCAGAAGGAAGGCCGTCGCCTCTCCATCGCCGATTTTTTTGGGCCGAAGTCCTCCGGCAAGATGGACGTGCTGGGAGTTTCGCTGGTCACGATAGGTTCGGCTGCCAGCGCAGAAACACAGCGGCTGTTCGAAGGCGGCGAATACACAAAATATCTGTACCTGCACGGCTTGAGCGTGGAAGCGGCCGAGGCCCTCGCCGAATTCCATCACAAGAAGATGCGAGAAGAGCTGGGCGTCGCAGGTGAAGATGCACCCGAAATTCGCGACCTCTTCCACCAGAAATACCGCGGATCGCGCTACTCCTTCGGCTATCCCGCATGCCCCAACCTGGAAGATCAGACCAAGCTCTTTGCCTTGCTCAAGCCGGAAGAGAACGTAGGTGTACGCCTCACCTCGGGATTCCTGCTCGAACCTGAGCAGAGTACATCGGCGATCGTCGTGCATCATCCGGCGGCAAAGTATTTCGTCGTCTAGAGGGCTGGTCGCTCTTCGCGGCCTTAGTGGTCTGCTTGTCGAGCCGTAAGTTGGCTGGCGAGGCGTTAGAAGTTTGTCTGTAAGCGCAGCGCATAACTTCGCGGCGGTGCAATCGCGTTCCCCGAGAACAATCCTCCAAAATCAATGAGGTTCAACCGATTATTCAGGTTGGTAGCATCCGCCTGCAAGCGCGCGGAAAAGTGATCGCCCTTGTACAGCTCTGCACCAACGGACGCTCCAAGCGCAAGCGACGGACGCACCCTGCCGTGCTCAAAGTCCACGCGGCTGACCATGGCCGCCCCGCACTGCGCCAGCGCATCCTCATACGTTCCGGTAAACTCGAACGGCAAACCGCTGCCATATTCCGCCGATCCGGCCGCCCAAAAGCGCGGCGCCACTTGGTACCGCATCCGTGCCCGCACGGTATGACGTTGATCCTGTGAAACGGGTAGATGTCCCGTCAGTTCGCTGAGAGCGTTTGCGGCGTCGTCCCCCAGAAATAGCCCGCCCGTCACGGGCAGCCAGACGTTCCCCAGCATGTATGAGTAGCTGGCGTATCCAGAGAATCTCCTCCACTTAGGAATTTCAATTTTCCCTTCCGCACCGTAAATCACGGCTCTGTTGAACGCAATCGGGAAGCTGACGGCTGTGCTCAGAATCTGATCGTCATCGGCAAAGTTATCCGAGTACCGCCGGTAGTAGCTGACGTCGAGGCGCGCCTGGCCGAACAGTGTCTTGCTCCCGCCGACCTCGAAGTAATTTCCATGCGACGGCTCTACCGGCAACCGTAGTACCTCATCACTCAGAGACACCACCTGCGCCGAGCTCGCCAGAAGAATGTTCTCCGCCGCAGGTGTCTGGAACACACGGTCATACGAAGCATGCAACACCAACCCAGCCGACGGGAAAAAGCGCGCCACCGATATCCTGGGGCTGACGGCGTTCTGATTCACCAGAAGCTGGTAGTGATCCCAGCGCGCGCCGGCGCTCACGGTCCAATTGCCGAGCCGGATCAGATCTTGTGCGTAGGCGGACTGCTCCAGGTCCGGACGGCTCGCCGTAAATGCAAACGTGGTCGGAGTTCCGGGATCAAACTGTGTCGGGTCAGTGATGACGTCCGAAAAGTTTTCGTGCAGAAATAATGCGTCCGACTCAATCCCAGCCTTCCACTCATGCCGCCCGCGGTGTACCGACATCGTCCCGTTGAAATAGCCTTCTCGAAAGTTGTTGTGTAGAAACGCCATGATAGGCGTTGACGCAGTATTCGATGTCAGGTCGTTGGAATTGTCCCGCACCATGCCGCGCACAGCGCCCAGCGCACTTGACGAAAACACGTGTTGATAAGAGGCGATTCCCATCGTCTCGAAGTTATCGCCATCCTGGCGCTGCCCCGCTGCCTGCTGCACTTGCTCGTTGGGAATCAGGAAGCGCGAGAGCGCCCGCCGCACAATGAGCCCTAGCCGATCGTGACCAGTTAAGTCCCGCTCGTAATCAAGCGAGAAGTCCCCGGTTGTCCCTCGATTTGTGTAGTTCTGCGGCACCACCGGATTCAAATAGTGGCTGGTCATGCTTCCCGAAGCGCTGCCCCCAAGAGTGTTCTTTCCTCGAGCGTACTGGACTTGGGCCGACGCCGCTACCGTATCGAAGCTCCCACCGGAAAGGTCTACCTGCCCGTGCAGGCCAGCTTTAGCGTCTTTCAAGGTATTCACCTCGATGATGCCACCCATTTTTCGTCCGAATTCGGCAGGAATGCCCGCTGTATAAACGCTGATCGAATTGACATCATCAGCTTCGATTTCGGGTCCAAGCCCGGGCGAGCGATTGTCGGTCAGTGGAATGCCGTCGACCACGAACTGCGTCTGATATTCGGCACCCCGCGGATGCAAGACCGCATTCCCCTCATAAAGCCAGCCCGGCTGTGAGTTGACCAGATCCTGCAGAGATCTTCCGGGCAGAGGCGTTGTCCGCGTCTCGATCGTCGTGGAGCCGATCTCGTTGGCAGAATTCACCCGGCGCGGATCGAGGAGAGTGGCCGTCGCTTCCACCGTCACCGATGTGCTCACTGGCGCGAGCGAGAGCTTGATCACTGAGTGCACCGGAATGGCCGAACGGAGTTCAATCTCAACCGAAGCCGTGGCAAATCCATCCCGCCGAACCTGTGCCCGGTATACACCAAGTGGCAACCGGCGGGCGACGAGTGCGCCCACCTCGTCGGTCATGAACGTGTTGCGGAAGTCATTGGCCTCGCAGACCAACTCAACCGCTGCCCGGACACCTGTGCCCTGGGGATCTTCCACCTTCAGATGCAACTCTCCGCCGGTGCCTTGACCGAGCGCAGGCAATGCCAGCAGAAGCCACACGAGATGGAGCGGAAGTCGGACCACAAGCTGAGGTGAGCTCATCATATCAGCCGGATATGGCACTTTTAGGCCATAACTCCTGTTTCTCCAGTGCTTTCCAGCTTCATTTTTTACAAATTGCAAACACTCTGATGACAAATTTAGTGAGCAGGTATTGGAAACTCCTTTCCAGATCTTTGCTGCGGACTGGGGATCCGTAGCAAGGATCGAGAACTTCAAGCCTTCCGTCACCGGGGAGGTTTTGGGGGAAAACAGGCGCTCGTACCGCAGGGGGTGCGAGCGCCGTTTTGCGTCCGGCGATTTCCGGTATGTGGGCGGCACTCCCGCGTCACTCTTAACTCTTCAAGCAACTGTTACAATTTCGATATCGGCTCACACGATGTTTTTTCTCCTGCTCATTAGCATCTGCAATGGCAATGGGCACATGAGAAAGATCTCGGTGCCTGATCTGCCAGCGCCATGAAATGTCCGTTCTGTGGATTTGCAAATGACAAGGTGGTGGACTCGCGCGAGAGCAAGGAAGCCGATTCCATCCGGCGCCGTCGCGAGTGTTTGAAATGCGGCAAGCGCTTCACCACCTACGAGCGCATTGACGAGATTCCCTACATGGTGGTCAAGAAAGACGGCCGCCGCGAAAAATTCGACAGACAGAAAGTTCTCAACGGCCTGCTGCGCGCCTGCGAAAAGCGCCCGGTCCCTATCGGCAAGCTCGAACAGATCGTAAATGAGGCCGAGTCTTTCGTGATCGAGTCTCCCGAACGCGAGCGCAAGACGAGCGAACTGGGTGAACTGATCATGAATCGACTCCGTCGCTACGACAAAGTTGCCTATGTACGCTTCGCTTCGGTGTATCTGGACTTCAAGGACATCAAAGAGTTCATGAATGAACTCAAAGATCTCGTCAAAACAAAAACTGGGTAGCAAGGTGGTCAGCTCAGCAGTTGCATATCTCTTCTGGCCCTCTGATCATTGGCAACTGATCATTCCTAAAGGAACTCTCAAATGACTCACAGAGTAACCCTCATCCCGGGCGATGGAATCGGCCCGGAAGTTACCAAAGCCGTCGTTCGCATCCTTGAAGCCACCGGAGTCAAGTTCGAATGGGAAACATTTGCCGTGGGTTCAGAAGCCTACGAAAAATACGGCGAATACATCCCTAAGGATCTGACTACGTCGCTGGAACGCACCCGCGTCGGCCTGAAGGGGCCGGTCACAACGCCGGTGGGTGGTGGGTTTCCAAGCATCAACGTTGCCCTGCGAAAAAAGTTCGAGCTTTACGCCAACTTTCGCCCCATCCGCAACCTCCCGCACATTCCCACGCGTTATCCGGACGTCGATCTCATCATCATTCGCGAAAACACGGAAGGCTTGTATTCGGGACTTGAGCATGAAGTCGTTCCCGGCGTAGTGGAAAGTCTGAAAGTCATCACCGAGAAAGCTTCAACACGGATCGCCAAGTTCGCTTTCGAGTACGCCCGCAAGAACAACCGCAAGAAGATTCACGCCATCCACAAAGCAAACATCATGAAGCTCTCCGACGGCCTTTTCCTGCGCTGCTCCCGCGCCGTCGCGAAAGAATATCCGGAAATCACCTATGCCGAGCATATTGTTGACAACACCTGCATGCAGCTCGTCATGAATCCGTATCAGTACGACATGCTGGTGATGGAGAATCTCTACGGCGACATCCTGTCCGATCTGTGCGCCGCTTTCGTTGGAGGGTTGGGGTTCGTTCCCAGCGCCAATCTTGGTGATGAATGCGCGGTCTTTGAGGCGGTACACGGCTCGGCTCCTGATATCGCTGGCAAGAATCTCGCCAATCCCACGGCTCTGCTGCGCTCCGCGTTGCTTATGATCCGCCATCTCGGCGAGCAGGCTGCTTCCACCCAAATTCGCAATGCCCTGGAGCGCGTCTATCGTCACCGCGAGAAACTCACGCGGGATATAGGAGGACAGGCGGGCACGTCAAAGTTTGCGGATGCTGTAATCGAGGAGATGTCGAAAGAAAAGGAAGTAGTCGCGAGTTGAAGGGCAGAATGGATCGCAGGCAACTCACCTTTGCTGCTCCGAGGCTGCCTTTGGACAACACCCGCCTTGAGTTTCACCCTTAAGCTGAACACGAACCAAAAGCGCAACGGTTAGATTGTAGGGAAACCGACCGACTTCGCCTGACTTTCTGCGTAGGCTTTCGACTCGCGGGTCCAGTCGCGATCCCAAATGTCCTTACTGTGTTGATCAGGAGTCGTTTCGTATATTAACGCCCATCGGCGACCTCTTCCGCTGCGAGACGTGCAGTCACCTTTGACTGGCCTTCCAATCCCGGATTCCGATGCGCATGCCGAAACTGTCAGAAAATCCGAGGAACGGAGAAGGATCGTGCGGAACACTAAGCGCAGCTGATTCCTTTGCGCTCAGTGTTTTCGAGGCAGCCCAAGGCCACCAGAAACCTCCGGTACGTCCTGCAGATTGCACACCTTAGTCCGTGTCCTTTGGTACGGTGGTTCTTCCCTCCAGTCGCCCCTATGATCGTGCGGGGAGGCACACATGCGTTTTAGTCGGCTAATTCTCGGAGTCGCCACGCTCGCCTGCATGACTCTGTTTGCGGGCTCCGCGTTGGCACAAGGTGGCGAGTTGGTCCGCGCCGAATGGGGAGTGCAGGGGAACCGAGTAGACGTAACTTCTCGCGTCCGCACCTTCATTCACGACGGAACGTTGCAGCTCGAAGTCACCCGCTTCAACCTGGGCATCGATCCCGCACCACACCAAAACAAGGACCTGATCATTCGCGTTCGCCGCTGGGACGGCAAAGTTGAGGAGTACAAATACCCCGAGCGCAGTGTGTGCTCGCTCGAACTGGTTCCGCCGGATCGGCGGGAGGTGCGGGAGCACGGCGACTGGGACCGCGACCACGACAGAGACTATGACCGCCACGAGCGCGGCCTGCGCATCCTGCGTGCCGACTACGGAGTGGAAGGACAGTTCGTGGATGTCACTGATGCTTTACGCAGCCGCATGGGCGACGGCCGCATCTCTGTGCGGGTCGATAACTACACGCTCGGCGTTGACCCAGCGCCTGGCGTTCACAAATATCTGCGGGTTGAGTATATCTTCAGGGGCGAACGGCGCAACGTCATGGTTGACGAGAAGACGTTCCTGCAGCTGCCGTAGCTAGCGGTCCATTATGGCGAATTATCAGCGGCTCACGCCTGGTGAGCCGCTGATTCATATACCGATGTGTTGTGTGCAGTGAGCATCACTTGCGTTTGAGCGCTTCCAACTCTTCGAGTGTTCGCGGCCAGTCTGACCCGAGCAGTCGCGACAGACTCCGGTCCGCTAGAACCTTGCCTCCAGTCTGACACCGCGCACAGTAGTTCGTCTCTTTGTCGGCATAGCGGATCCGAAGCACTTCATCCCCACACCGCGGACATAGAAGCCCATACCGACCATGCACCGCCATCTCCGGGCGAAATGCCGTCACGCCCTCCGGAAACGCCTTCTCGGCTTCAGCCACCAGGCGGTCGGTCCAAAGCCGGAGCGTGCTTTGGGTCGCGACAAACAGTCGCTGCCACTCTTCGGGCTTAAGTTTCTGGGTCAATGCAACCGGCGAAAGTTGTGCCGCGTGCAGAATCTCATCGGAGTATGCATTGCCGATCCCGCTTAACACCCGTGGATCGGTCAGCGCTCTCTTCACCGTGTGATTCTCAGCGGCAAGCGCGCTACGGAATTCGTCGAGGTCAGCCGCAAAGACATCGATTCCACCTGCGTCCAGCGCTGCCAGGTTCCCTTCTCCGCTGATCACGTGCAAGGATGCCCGCCGCTTGCTCCCCGCCTCCGTAAGAACCAGGGATCCGCCAGGAAAATCGAACGCCGCCAGATTTTGGCGTCCACCTAGCTTGGCATCGCGTTTTTTCCAGTGCAGCCTTCCGGCAATCATAAGATGCAGTACCAACCACAGATCGGCCTCCAGTCCGATTGCGATCCGCTTCCCGATCCGACGCAGGCTCTTCACCATGCGTCCTTCCGCGTTCGAGACAGGAGGATCCACGGTCCGCAATAGAAAGGGACTGCCTAGGCGCACGCGCTCCAGCGTCTGGCCGACAATTCGCTTCTCCAGCGCCACCATGTAAGCTGTGATATCCGGCAGCTCGGGCATGCCTACCAGCTTGCCTGCGGCCGTCTGCGTTTGCAAACCCGTGCCTCAGTTGCCCTTTGGCGCAACTTTTCCACCTGGCCCATAGTCCCATTTGACTCCCGCGCTCACTTCGGAGTACATTGCCAACCGATCTGGGGATTCTGGGGAAAATGACGCGCACAACACGGCGTGTGGGGATAGTTCTCTTTCAGCTCGGTGGACCCGACACGCTGGAAGCAATTCAGCCTTTCCTTTATAACCTTTTTTGCGATCCCGATATCATCGACTTTCCTTTTGCCCGCCTCGGACGCAAGCCGCTGGCCAAGCTTATTTCGACTACGCGCGCCCGCAAAGTGCAGCATCATTACTCCACCATCGGCGGAGGATCGCCTATCCGTCGACACACTGAGCGGCAGGCGCGAGCTCTCGAGCGGGAGTTGCGCGCCCAGGGCATCGACGCACACTGTTTCGTTGCCATGCGCTACTGGCACCCGTTCACGCGTGAAGCCATCGCGCAACTCCAGGCCGCCGAGTGCGACGAAGTCGTCCTGCTCCCGATGTACCCTCAGTACTCTTGCACAACAACTGGCTCGAGCCTGAACGAGTGGAAGCGGCTGTTCGACGATCACGCCCCCGTGCATCGTGTCGAAACGTTCTATCGGAATACGATGTACCTCGACTCCGTGGTCGAAAAAGTGAATGAGGCGCTTGCACGTTTCTCAAATCGAAAACAACCAGAAATCCTTTTCAGCGCTCATAGCATTCCAATATCTGTAGTGGAAAAGGGCGACCCCTATCAGCGCCAGATCGAAGAGACCGTCCGCCTGGTGATGGAACGCGGCGGATGGAGCAACTCTCATCGTCTCTGCTATCAGAGCAAAGTCGGCGCCAGCCGCTGGCTTCAGCCGTCTCTCAGGCACACGCTGCGGCAACTCGCGTTGGAGGAGACTCGCGAGGTTTGCATCGTTCCGATCGCCTTTGTCTCCGATCACGTCGAGACCTTAGGTGAGATTGATCACGAAGCGCGGCATCTTGCCCAGCAACTCGGATTCACGCAGTTTGAAATGGGCGCCGGGCTGAACGACTCTCCCAAGTTCATACAGGCTCTGGGACAAATTGTGCGGGACGCCCTGGAGCAAGTAGTACCCTTGTCCGTGCCGATTCGCACTCATGGGAGGCAGTTGGCGGAGCCGCAGTACGCGGCGGCCGCCGGGTTAGATTAGGGCCAGTCAGAAAACGCCAGAGGAGGGATTCATGGCGGAGTTGGAGACCGACAAGGTCAATCCGAATGCGGAAGCGGCCAAGACGCCGGCCAAACCCACTGTCGATGCCACAAAGTATGTGGGCACACCGGCGGTGGGCACCTCGAAGGCCGCCGCCGCGGGCGGTGTTGCCGGAACTGCGCCCTCGACCGAGATTGACCGCAAACGCCGCCGCTTCGTCTGGACCATGGTCACCGGATTTCTGGTCGCATGGTTCCTGGCTTTCTTCCGCTTTTTTCTTCCCCGCACTCTTTTCGAACCCAACACTGTATTCAAGATCGGCTATCCGTCGGCGTTCGCTCTCGGCGTCGACACGAAGTTCCAGCAGAAATATCGCATCTGGGTCGATCGTACCCCCGACCGTCTTTTCGTGATCTACGCGCGCTGCACACACCTCGGTTGCACACCCGACTGGAAGCCCAGCGAAAACAAATTCAAATGCCCCTGCCACGGCAGCGGCTACGACAGCGAGGGAATCAACTTTGAAGGCCCAGCGCCCCGTCCGATGGATCGCGCTCACATAGAACTAGCTCCAGACGGTCAGATTCTCGTCGACACATCCAAGCTGTATTCATGGCCCAAGGGCCAACCGAGCAAATTCAACGACACAGGAGCATTCCTTACCGGCGTCTAACGGGCGAGTGGCGCGGGCGCCTCCGCCCGTGACCGCTGTGGCGACAAACAACTTTCTCAGGACTCACATGGCTGAAGAAAACAAGAACGGTGGAAACAGCGCAAGCGGCAACGGCGGGAATGGCGGCAAGGTCGGCCTGCTCGAAAAAGTTACGACCACCGTCAAAGACGATGTTCAGGCCCTTAAGACCGATATCCCCACCAAGGCGAAAGAACAGATCGAAGGCCTGAAGGATCCAACCAAGACGCAGGTCTACACGTCGATCTTCCGCCACAAGCACGACGACACTCCACGCAATCGTGCGCTGGGTGTGCTGTCGAACGTGTTCCTGCATCTGCACCCGGCAAAAATCAATCGCGATGCGGTGCGTTACAGCTACACATGGGGCATGGGCGGGATTACTTTCTACCTCTTCATCATCCTGACCTACACCGGCGTGCTGCTGATGTTCTACTACCACCCGAGCAAGGTGCAGGCCTTCCGCGATGTGCTCTACCTGGAGCACGATGTGCCCTTCGGAAAAATTCTGCGCAACATGCATCGCTGGGCCGCGCACTTGATGGTGATCGGCGTCTGGCTCCATATGTTCCGCGTGTTCTTGACCGGTTCGTACAAGAAGCCGCGCGAGTTCAACTGGAACATCGGCGTGCTGCTGCTGGTGTTCACCCTGCTGCTTTCATTCACCGGATATCTGCTGCCCGATGATCAACTCGGATTCTGGGCCGTCACGGTCGGCACAAACATGGCGCGCGCGACACCAATGTTGGGCCACGAAGGCCCATTCGGCCCGCAACTGGGCATGACACCGTACAACGACGTCCGCTTCGGACTCTTAGGCGGATCTATCGTTGATGCCAATGCTTTGCTTCGTTCGTATATCTGGCATTGCATCGGTATCCCGATCGTCGCTAGCGTGCTGATGATTGTTCACTTCTGGCGCGTAAGGAAAGACGGCGGCATCTCCGGCCCCGCCCCGGTGATGCTCACTGAAGAAGCCGATAAGCCAAGGAGAGGTCCAAAAGCAGCCGGAGAGTAAACAGATTGCGTGGGGACAGTCGTCTCGGCTATGCAGTCGAGCGAAGTGCAACAAGTTTTTGACGAGAAGTGACAAGTGAGAATGCAGAAGTAGAACCGAATTGCTGACAATTCTGCATTCAGGCTTCTCACTTCCGGATTCAAGACTTTGCCACGGTATTGGTGGAGAACTTATGGACTGGCGACAACTCTGGGAAATCTGCTCCGCCCCTGACAACGTCCCCATCGTGGGCCTGATCCCCCTGCTCATCTTCTACATCTATCTGGCGTGGAAGCAGGCGCACGCCAATGACGTGTTGATCACGCAACTCGAAGCCGATCCGGCCATGGCCAAAACGCACCATCGCAAAACCTGGCCATTCAAGCCCGGATGGCAAAAAGAAGTCCACGTCTGGCCGTTCCTGCTTCGCATTGAATTTCTGGCCGCCATCATCGTCACGATCATTCTGATGGTCTGGTCGATCACACTCAACGCCCCGCTGGAAGAGCCCGCGAATCCCAACCTCACGATGAATCCTGCGAAGGCGCCGTGGTACTTCCTTGGCCTGCAGGAGATGCTCGTTTACTTCGATCCCTGGATCGCCGGCGTCGTCATGCCGACCATGATCATCCTCGGCCTGATGGTGATTCCCTACATCGATACCAACCCGCTCGGCGGTGGTTATTACACTTGGAAGCAGCGCCGCTTCTCGATTGCAACGTTCCTGTTTGGCTTCGTAATTCTGTGGGTCGCGATGATCATCATCGGCACTTTCATTCGCGGCCCGGGATGGCAATGGTTTTGGCCTGGCCAGACATGGGATCACAACCGCCTGATTTACGAGGTCAACCGCGACTTGCCCGATATCTTCGGCATCACGTCGAATCTGGGCAAGGGCATTTTCGGCGCGATCGTCGTAGGCGGCTATTACCTCGTCGGCGGAGGGCTTGTGTATTCGCTTTTCCGCCGCCGCATGGCCAAAGATTTTCAGCGCATGAGCCTGCTGCAGTTCTCCATCATGCAGTTTTTCCTGCTGACGATGGTTGCCCTGCCGCTCAAGATGGCGCTGCGCTTGCTCTGGCACATCAAGTACGTGTGGATTACGCCGTGGTTCAACGTTTAGCAATCGTCATCGGTCGTTAGTCGTTAACCAAAGCGACATAATGCCAACGACCAACGACTAACAAACAGCTTTCGGAGGAACTGGTGCCTGACAAACCTATCCCCGAGCAGGACCCCATCACCAGCAAGTCGTATGCTGCGCACTACGTGATCGCGACCATCATCCTGGTTCTCACCCTTTTCTGGGCCCTCTGGGATGAAGCCTGGGGACAAAGACCGTGGAAAGCCTTCCAAGAGCAGTTCAAGACTCGCTACAGCGCCTTCCTGAACGCCGCGCGAACGAAGTCGCAAGCTTCCGAGAAAGACATCGAGAAAGATCCGGATTACACGCGGCTCGCGGCCGCTGTGAAGAAGGCAACCGAAGACTCCGCCGCCGCAGCCAAAGCCGCGCGTGAGAAGTTAGACGATGCCAGTGCCCGCCTGCTCGCGGTTCAAAGCGTTTTCACCGACCGCCGTGCCTATGTCAACGCGCTGACCTACGAACTCGAAACCAGTGAGAGCGCTTCATCAAAGGCCAGCAAACAAAAAGAAATCGACACGTACAAAGCGGAGCAGGCTACGGTCGAGTTTCCCGACGGCACAAAGAAGAAATTCAACTTCGAGGAACTGGAGAAAACCTACAACCAGATTCGCGACGAGCGCACGAAACTCAGCCTGGACCTCGGTGATGTATTGAAGCCGGTTACCCAAGCCCGCGCCAGACTCGACGAGTATGTTACCGATCACATGGTCGATCTCACCCCTGCCCAGATCGACGGACTGAAAAAGAAAATTGCCGACTGGGATCCCACGATCGTGCAGATCAACGTAGCCGAAGCCAATATCGTCGATCGCTGCGAGTCGTGCCACATGGGTGCGCGTGAACCGGTGAAAATAACGCCCGCTGCCATGACGACCAAGGGCGCGAAGAAGCCGGACGAATACGCAAACGCGTTCGTCAGCCACCCGGAACCGGAACTTCTCAAAACTCACGATCCCGACAAGTTCGGATGCTCCCCTTGCCACCAGGGCAATGGCCGTGCTACCACGAGCGTGGAAAAGGCGCATGGAGACTACGAGCACTGGCTCTGGCCTCTCTTTCCCAAGGAGAATGCCCAGGCCGGATGCCAGACTTGTCACGCGGCCGACATGCTACTGGTCAGCGGCGACGTGCAGTTTGCAACCATCAATGCCGGCAAAGACCTCTTCCGCCAGCGTGGCTGCAACGGATGCCACCGCTACGAAGGCTACGACAAAGAGCCAGAAGACCTGAACAACATCGGCCAACAGATCAAGCAGATCGAAACGCAGAAGAAAGACAACATCAAACAGACAGCCTACCTGATGAAGCAGGCCGATGCCGCCGAGTCCAACGAAGAAGCCAACAAACTCAACCAGCAGGCTGTCGATTTACGCGTTGCTAACAGCAAACTCGATGGACGTCTGCAACAGCTCGACTTCCAGTCCCACAGCCTGATGCAAGACACAAAGAAGATCGGGCCGAACTTGAAAGATATCCGGCTCAAGCTCAATAAGAACTGGATCCCTGTCTGGCTGAAAAAGCCGGCCGACTTCCGTCCCACCACGAAAATGCCCAACTTCCGCCTGACCGATCATCAGATTCAGGCGATCTCGGCCTTCATCTGGCAATCCGCACTCACCGATCAACTGCCCAAACAAAAACCGGGTAATGCAGCGCACGGACAGGAACTGTTCGAGAGCCGCGGATGCCTTGCCTGCCACTCGATCGGGGAAGGCGACAACATGAAGGGCGGGACATTCGCCGCGAATCTCACACGGGTCGGTGAAAAGGCGAACTACGATTACCTCGTTCGCTGGATTCACAACGCGCGCGAGCGCACGCGCCCTTACTGCCCGTATGAGAAGAAAGACATTGGCCCCGAGGATTACGCGAAAAAAGGTCTACCTTTCAAGTGGGACCTGGAACACAGCAAGTGTCCCAACGACGGCCACGAACTGCAGGTGCAGAACATGACGGTGATGCCCAGCCTTCGCCTGAGCCCCGAAGATGCAGAAGATATCGCCACCTATCTGATCTCACAAAAGAAGCAGGAACCCTCGTCGTACCCGAACGCCGCGTTCATGGACGATTCCAACCTGAAGGAAGAAGGCAAGAAGTGGGTTCGCCACTTTGGTTGCGCCGGATGTCATGAGATCGCGGGCTTTGAAGACGAGGGCCGCATCGGCACCGAGTTGACCTTCGAGGGCTCGAAGCCGATCGAGCGGCTCGATTTTGCTCTCTACACAGAACCTGCAGCCCGTGGCGGCAAAGGCTCCGAACCGATCAAGGACAGGGAAGATCTGGCCCGCCTGCCCGACGGGCCCGCAAGCAAGCCTTGGTACAACCATAAGGGATTCTTCGAGCATAAGCTCGCCGAGCCCAACGTCTACGACCAGGGCATGGTAAAGAGCGAAACCGACGCCTTGCGCATGCCCAACGTGCACCTCACCAAGGATCAGGTGCTCGCGCTTACCACCTTCCTCATGGGAAGCCAGGAGACTTCCCTTCCCGCCAGCTACCAGTACAAGCCCGGCGACACGCGTCGCGATATTCAGGAAGGCTGGTGGGTCGTGAAGAAATACAACTGCATGGGATGCCATCAGTTCATCCCCGGCCAGCAGACCATCTTGATGACCCTGCCGCAATATCAGGATGCACAAGAGCAACTGCCGCCCAAGCTGCTGACAGAAGGTGCCCGCGTCGATCCTGAGTGGCTGCGGAAATTTTTGTCGAATCCCGCGCTCAGCGCGACCGACACCAACCGCAACGGCGTGCGTCCGTATCTAAAAGTCCGCATGCCTACGTTCTCGTTCTCCGATAACGAACTCCGTAAGCTGGTGCGCTTCTTCCAGGCCTTGTCGCAGCAGCCACTGCCGTATATTCCTGAGCAGGTGCCGACGCTGACCGCGAAAGAAACCGATATGGCGCGAAGTCTATTTTCCAGCACGGCGGCACCTTGCCTGAAATGTCATGCCACCGGCGATCCCGCACACGATAAGATCGCCACGGCGCCGAACTTTCTGCTCGCCAAAGAACGCCTTAAGCCGGATTGGGTCGAACGCTGGATCACTGATCCGCAGGCCGTCAGTCCGGGCACATCGATGCCCTCAGGTCTCTTCAAACAGCAGAACAACCAATGGGTCTTCGCTGGCCCAACGCCGCCAAGCTTCAGCGGCTATGAAGGCGATCATCGCAAGCTGCTTACCGATTACATCTTCCAACTTACAGCGGAAGAACAACGCCGCGTCGCGACCTCGATGCCGCGCGCCAAAGCCGCGGTGGAGCGGCCATCCGATCGCCGGCAAGCTGCAAACCAGCCTCACGGCGCATCCAGCGGAGGTTCGCGATAGAATTTCCGACAATCAAGATTGCTCGAGTCGCCGTCCAACCGCTACGGCTCGTTCGAATGACAAATCGCAATGCAAATCACAGAAAGGGCGACATCATGAATCGCAAATGTTGGATCACCCCCGCCGTCAGCGTACTGCTACTTTGCGCGCTGCTGGCTCTTGCAGGATGCAGCAAGAAAGAGGAAGCACCCGCCCCTGCCGCAGAGACTCCTGCCGCTCCCGCGGCAACCCCGATCGATCCCGCGACGGTGGCCACCGTCAATGGCACCGTGAAGTTTGACGGCACAGCTCCGAAGGCGGCGAAAATAGACATGAGCCAGGACCCGGGATGCAAGGGCACGAACCAGGCCGAGACCGTCGTGGTCGACAATGGCGATCTCGCGAATGTCTTCGTCTACGTGAAAGATGGCCTGGGCAGCCGCACCTTCGACGTTCCCAAGGATCCCGTCGTCCTCGATCAGAAAGGATGCCAGTACCATCCTCACGTGATCGGCGCGATGACCGGACAAACGGTGCAAATCAACAACGACGATCCTACTACCCACAACATCCATCCCACCCCCAAAGACAACCGCGAATGGAACGAATCGCAGCCACCATCTTCTCCCGCGTTGGAGAAAACCTTCGCACGCGAGGAGATCATGCTGCCGGTCAAGTGCAACCAACACCCATGGATGAAGATGTACATCAACGTGGTGAAGAGCCCGTTCTACGCAGTGACGGGAAAAGACGGCAAGTATGAAATCAAAGGCCTCCCGCCGGGCGATTACACGATCGCCTTCGTCCATGAAAAGTTGGGCGAGCAGGACCAGAAGGTAACGGTCGCCCCGAAGGAAACCAAGACGGTGGACCAGTCTTTCAAAGCGTCCGCAATGTAAAGTAGCTGCCCCACTTCTGGCAGATTTTGCCAGAAGTGGGGACTCGGGAAGTGTGAAGAGCCCTGCCCATTTTGCAAGGGCACAGCGCCCGCGCACCTCTGCTAAAATACCGCATTGGTTGCGGGTTGCATCTTGAAGCAGCCTGTTCCATCAAGTTAAAAAAAGATGCATCTGCAGTCTTCAAGGGGCCCGGTTCTGAACTCCATCCTCAATCCCACGTACAATCGTGCCCTGCACCGTTTTTCCGTCGTCCTCGCCAGTTGGACGTTTCTCCTGATCATTGCAGGGGCCCTGGTCACAAGCAACGACGCCGGACTATCCGTGCCCGATTGGCCAACCTCCTTCGGCTCCCTCTACAAAATCCCGAAGCTCGTCGGCGGAGTGAAGTTCGAGCACACGCATCGCATGATCGCCCAGGTTGCAGGGCTGCTGACGATCATCCTCGCGATCTGGACTTGGCGCGTTGAAAAGCGCCGCTGGATGCGGATTCTCGGCTGGGGAGCCCTCGCCACCGTTATCGCCCAGGGTGTCCTCGGAGGCCTCACGGTTCTATTCTTCCTTCCACCGCCCATCTCCTCGGCACACGCGGCTCTGGCCCAGACGTTCTTCTGCCTCGTAGTTGCCGTAGCCGTCTTCACCGGACAGAAATGGGTGGAAGAGCAACCCCGCGCTGAATTCGACAATCGCCGCCCAAGCATGTTCACGCTGGCTCTCCTCTCGATTTTCGTTTTGTACGTCCAGCTAATCCTCGGAGCGATGTTCCGTCACCACGGGATGAGTTGGTGGCCGCACGTCGTCCACGCAGTGGTAGTCTCGTTCGTGCTGGCCTGGACCACCATTCGCGCTTTGACCGCCTACGCCAACGTTGAAGCCATCCGGCGCCCCGCTGTTCTCATGCTCTCACTTGTAATCGCTCAGCTCTGCCTGGGCTTTACTGCATTTCTGACGCGGATCGCCTGGGGTCACGACGCGGTTCAGCCGGAGTTGCCAATGGTAATCTCTACGGTCACCCACGTCGCAGTCGGAGCACTCTTGCTGGCCACAACCGTGGTCCTTGCAATTCAGGTCTGGCGCCACGCGCCGGTGGCGTTCGAGGAAAGGATCAGGCAGCCGCAGCGGAATCCGTCCGCCGCATAATGCTCCCGGGGATATCATCCTGAGCGGAGCTGGAGTGGAGCAAAAGCGGAGCTCCGGCGAAGTCGAAGGATCCCTACCCTGACCCCTAACAAAGCTGTGTGATAAACCTTCTTACCCCCTTAATTTTTTGATCGTTGCTTCTTGAATGAGAGGTCTCTGCTTCATAAGCTTTCATTCAACAATCAAGATTCAACGATCAGGAATTTCCTTAAAGTGCCCCCGAGGTAAATGACCTCTGCTCCCCCATCCCTCACACGTTGTCGTACACTGTTACTTAGTCCCCGGGGTTCTCATTGGTCACGAAAGTTGCCGCTCTAGATGATGCTGTAGCAACGGACCATCCGTCCGCGAAGCCGGTTATTTCGGTCCAAAACCTCGTCCACCGCTACGAGAATCGCACGGCACTGAACGGGGTCTCTTTCGAGGTACGCCCGGCGGAACTCTTCGGCCTTCTCGGCCCCAATGGCAGCGGAAAAACGACGCTATTCCGCATCCTCTCGACGCTCCTGGTCCCGGCTTCCGGCAGCGCTTTGGTCATGGGCTGCGATGCCGCGCGGGATCCTTCCACGCTCCGCCGTCAGATCGGCGTAGTCTTCCAGGCTCAAAGCGTAGATCCCAAGCTCACTGCCTACGAAAATCTATGGCATCAGGGACATCTTTACGGTCTGAAGGGCCCAGCGCTGAAAAAGCGCGTGCTCGAAATTCTTAGCCGCGTGGGGCTTTCCGACCGCGCGAAAGAGCGTGTGGAGACATTTTCCGGCGGCATGCAGCGCCGCATTGAACTCGCCAAGGGACTCCTCCATCATCCCGGGGTCTTGCTTCTTGACGAACCCACGACCGGCCTCGATCCCGGCGCCCGTCGCGACCTTTGGCAGTACCTGACCATCCTGCGCGACGAAGAGCACGTAAGCGTTCTGGTTACCACCCACCTGATGGAGGAAGCTGAGCGCTGTGACCGCCTGGCCATCATGAACGAAGGCAATCTCGTAGCCTTGGGAACGCCGGCCGATCTGAAGAGCGAGATCGGCGGCGATGTCATCCTGCTCGATGCCGCCCGCGACGCGGATTCCCTTGCCCAACACATTCGGAATCGCTTCCACGTCGCCACCACGGTCCTCGGCAATCAGGTACGCATCGAACAGGAGGCGGGTCACCGCTTCGTCCCGGATGTAGTCGAAGCATTTCCAGGCGAGATTCAGGCAATCTCGGTCAGCAAACCCGCGCTGGAAGACGTCTTCATCCACCGGACTGGACACAAGTTTTGGAGTGAGACTTCAGATCCTGATTCGCAGGAAAAGACAGCAACGATGAAGAAGAGGAGGTAACTTTGCGTCTGATGATCCTGGTGCTTTCTCTGGTATTGGGTATCGTTCCCTTGATCGGTGTCGCATGGATTTTCGTGAGCGGCATGATTACGCTGTCGCCGTTCTCGGCGACCGTGGACGGCCTCTTCATGACGTTGATCCTGCTGACGTTGTCGGGTTGCTTCTTGCTGAATGCTGTCTGGGAGGCGAAGGACCACGGCCTCATCGGCAAGAAGCCAGCTCCGCCAGCAAAAGCTCCAGCCGCGAAGGCTAGTTGAAGATGGCGACCCAAGCGGCAACTTTCGCAAGACCGATCGCTTACCGATCAGCCGGAGTGGTCCTGCCTGCCTTCACTCTGTGGTGGCGCGAAATCGTCCGCTTCTATCGTCAGCCCGGACGCGTCATCGGCGTGCTCGCATCTCCGCTGGTCTTCTGGCTCGTGCTTGGTTCCGGCTTTGGCAACTCTCTGCAGTCAACCGGCGGAGGCCAGCAACACTATCTCGATTACTTCTACCCGGGAACGCTGATCCTGATCGTTCTCTTCACATCGATCTTCACCATGATGTCGGTAATCGAGGATCGCAAGGAAGGATTCCTGCTCTCGGTTCTGGTTGCACCGGTTCCGCGTACCGCAATCGTGCTAGGCAAGGTTCTCGGCGGCACTACGCTTTCCGCTGCCCAGGGGCTCATCTTTCTGATCTTCGCCCCGTTCGCTGGGGTACACCTGCACCCGCTTCAGGTTCTGCTGGTCGCGGTCGTGGTGTTTCTGGTTTCCTTCTCGCTGACCGCTCTGGGCTTCGCAATTGCCTGGCCCATGGATTCCTCACAGGCTTTCCATGGCATCGTGAACCTGTTCCTGATTCCGTTGTGGCTATTGTCCGGAGCGCTCTTCCCATTGACGGGCGCGTCCGCCTGGATTCGCGCGATCATGCATTTGAACCCGCTGACCTATGGGGTGGAAGCCCTGCGATGGCTTCTCTACCCAAGCCAGGGCACGGTCTTCGCGATCGAGTCAGCGATGGCGACCTTGATTCTGTTCTCGCTGGTGATGTTTGCGCTCGCCCTCCTGATGGCCAACCGCCGCAGCACGAGGCCCGCCGCATGATCGTCGAACAATACACCTACTTCCCCGCCCTGAACGCGAGCCTCAACGGCACAAGCGCCGTGCTTCTTCTGACCGGCCGCGTGCTCATCGCAAAGGGCCGCATGGCAGCCCATCGCATCTGCATGATCGCCGCGGTAGTCGCATCGCTTTTGTTCCTGGGTTCTTATTTGTACTTCCATGCCAAGGTGGGCAACATTCGCTTCTTGGGCGAAGGGTGGTCGCGACCTCTTTACTTCTCGATTCTGATCTCTCACACACTATTGGCGATGGCGATCGTTCCCCTCGCAATCATCACGCTAAGCCGCGGCCTGCGCGCCCGCTACGACAAGCATCGCGCCATCGCCCGCTGGACTTGGCCGCTGTGGATGTACGTATCAGTGACGGGAGTGATTGTGTATTTCATGCTGTATCAATGGTTCCCGCACAGTTAAGAGATTGAATTTCCCCTGTGTTCCCAGTGGTAAGCCCGAATGCCTGTGCTGAAGCTAAAAATCGACGTCTCCGGCACCGTGGGCGACGAAGCCTGGAAGGAAATCCGCCAATACGACCAGATCCAATCCTCCGACTTCGGCCCCCAATTCGGCAGCGGAGGCCGTTGCAACCATCCTCCCAGCGCCCCACACGCCAAAGGCGAATGGATCGGCGCCGAAATCCGCCTCCAGACGCCGCTTTTAGCCCAATACGCCATGTCGCATTATCTGGAGCAAGAGCGCGTTCTCGATGCCGATGTAGAGTAAACTTTTCAGAATTGCTCGAAATTGAGCTCAGGCTGTCATCCTGTGGAGCGGGTTCTTGGCGCTCCGGAGGACCCTGCAATCTGTGTGGGGCCGGCAATATTGGGAACATCGCCACCGAACTCCTGTGCACAAACCATGACCGATAAGCTGCACGTTGTCGATGAAGCAGAAATGGCATCCTCAGAAGCTCCGAAGCCTAAGCGCTCCATTTCCCGCACGCAGAAGATCCTGTTCTTCGCCACCGGATGGCTCATCGTCCTTATGCCCTTCCTGTTCTGGTGGAACACGTGGTTCGGACGCCATCTCTCCGACCAGCAGCTCACCGAATATCTCCATGACGACAAGAAGCCCCGCCACGTCCAGCAAGCGCTTGTTCAGTTAAGTGAGCGCATGAGCCACGCCGATGCGCAAGCCAGGCAGTGGTATCCCGATGTTACCCGCCTCGCCGCGTATCCTGTGGAAGAAGTCCGCAACACCGATGCCTGGGTTATGGGGCAAGACACCTCGGGCACAGGATTTCACGAGACTCTTGTGAAAATGCTGCAAGACCCATCGCCCCTTGTTCGAGGGAACGCCGCACTTTCGCTCGTCCGCTTCGGTGATGCCACAGGCCGACCGCAAATCGTGGCGCTGCTCCAGCCGGCACGGATCACCGTTCCTGTCGCCGGCACTATCGTAGACGCAGACCGCCCCGGCACGCCTATACACCAAGGCGGACTAGTCGCAAAACTCTCAACCTCTGGCTCCAGCCAACCGGCCGAGATCCGCTCGCCTATTCCAGGCCGCATTCGTTCGGCTGCACAAACCGGCGCCCAGGTGAACGCGGGCGCAGAAGTCGCGGTCATCGATCCCGGCACCGAGCAAGTCTGGGAAGCCCTGCGCGCCCTGTATCTCATTGGCCAGCCCGAAGACCTGCCCGCAATCCGCCCCTATGCGCGCGACCTGCCGGATATTTCCAACGACATCCGCCAGCAAGCCCAAGAGACTGAAAAGGCGATTCAAAGAAGAGCCCAGTAGGCCTTGCGAACCCGCAACGTGTACGCGGAGAGGTCCCGGAGGGACGGTTGAGAATAGTCCAATAGTCCGGCGGTTTAACGCCGGGTAGGCTGCAGTTTGAGACCCGCGTCCCGGAGGGACGCCTGAACCCAAGGAAAGACTATGCCCCAAACGATCGCCCACGTCACACTCGTGGTCCGCGACTACGACGAAGCCATCTCTTTCTTCACCAAATCGCTGGGCTTCGAACTCATCCAGGACACTCCCTCGAAAGATCGTCAAGGCCGCGATAAACGCTGGGTCCTGATCGCCCCACGTGGCTCCTGCGGCACACAAATACTCTTGGCGAAAGCGTCGAACGAGGAAGAAGCCGACCGCATTGGCAATCAAACCGGAGGCCGCGTCTTCCTCTTCCTGCGCACCGACGACTTCTGGCGCGACTACAAGACCATGCGGGAGAAAGGGGTAAAATTCGTCAGAGAACCAAAGGAAGAAGAGTACGGGACGGTAGCAGTCTTCGAGGATCTCTACGGAAATCGATGGGATCTGCTGCAACCAAACACTTTGTCACCCTGAGGGCGCACATTGTGCCCCACGGCGGACCTATGTAATTCGCTCGCCTGGAAATACTGGCTGATCGCTGAGAGCCGACAGCTAAATCGCCATTACTCCGACTTCCTTCTCCACCTCAACCGTATCCACCATAGCAATGGCGTCCCAAGGGCACCCGTCCAGGAAGCATCCATCCGGCCCTTTGCTGACACACTTCTTGCAGCCAATGCATAGAATCGGATCGACCTGGATGCGCCCAAACGGAGGATTATCCTCGTCCGGCACCCAGAACATGCAGTCTTCCACCGGACAGTACTCCACGCAGGCAGGCGAACCAGCGCATCCGGTACAGCATTCGGTGATCACCGCCAACTCTTTTGGCTTTTTCTTGCGCGGTGTGGCGAGGCCCTTAGATTTGGGCTCGAATTTGAGCTCATCGGGTACCATCCCGACGGCTTTGGTGGCTCCAGGAGCAGAAGGCATGCGCTGCATTATAGCCGAAAAAAGCGCGGCGGAGTCGAATCTCCGCCGCGGAATCAGGCTATGCAGGCCCTAGTTGTGCTCATGCTCTTCGTGTTCCTCGTGACGCTCATGGTTTTCTTCTTTGTGACGCCACTTCCAGTAATCCCGCTGCTCGCGTGCCAATAAGCGATCATAAGCCACGTACTCGCGGTGCCTTTCGGCTAGCCACTGTCTGTACATCTGGTCTTCTCGTGAGTCCCACTCGTGATAATCACGGTATTCCGGATCGTAGATTCTGTGCTCACGTTCTTCCTGTTCGTGTCTCTCGTGTTCATCCTGAGGCTGGGGCATAGCAAGTGCGCCGATGGGTGCCATCAGCGCAGTTGACACACACATCGAAGCTACAAATCTATGTTGACGACGCATATTCTCCTCCAGAAGTGGTTGATAATGGATGCCAGCGGAGGAAAAGCGGTTGGACCTCCTACTCCCTAGGTACGCCCTCCCGAAAAATCCGTAGCAACATCTTGCAGGTTGTCTTGCTGGAGCATATCCGGAATGAAGAGAGGCGCAATTCCGGACGGGTAATCCTGGCAAGGGACTCGCTCGAGAGCCTTCACTCCAACAAAGCTTGCTGGCCATAATCACGGCCGAAGTGCTCCAGCATTCGCCGGCACCCCTCTGCGGAGTCTTCGGTCCGGGCGATCAGACTCAATACGAGATATCCGTCGCTCTCAAAGTCATAAAAGTGTCCCGGATGCACTATGACTGATTTGTCCCGCACCAATTCGATAGCTAGGTCCTCATCCGACTGCATTACCGGAACCCGCAAAACCGCGTACCACCCTCCTTCGACGCTCAGGCGCTGGCAAGCCCTCTGCGCCGCAAGCTGTCGATCCAGTTCTGCCAGATTCGCCTGCACTCGAGCGAGCAATTGCCGCTGGATACTGTTCCTCTGCTCCAGCATCACCGGCGTCGCCCACTGCACTGGCACATTCATCGACAGATAAGTATCGGCAATCACCTCAAGGCGGCCCATCGCTGCCTCAACTTGCGGCCCTGGCCCGCTGGTCACGATCCATGCCACCTTCATCTGAGGTAACGCCGAAATCTTCGACAGCCCGCTTAGAGTGAACGTCAGTTCCTCGGGATTCGAAACAAAGCTAGTAGAGAGAGAAGAACATGTGGGGACAGCTGCCTTCGGCTGTCCGGTTGAGCGAAGCTCAACTGCACCCGGCCCAGTACCCTCTAGCTTGTAATCCAGAAATACCTCATCCACGATCAGCGCCAGCCCATGCGCCCGGCAGAACTCATTCAGCGGACCAACCTCCGAAACATGCACGTACGATCCGGTCGGGTTATTCGGGTGCACCACCACCACACCCCGCGTGCGCCCCGTCACCGCACGCTCCAGCGAATGAAAATCCATCTGCCACCCGTGGTCGTAGATCAACGGATAAGGCACCAGTTTCACATCCTGCAAATCCGCCAGAAACTCAAACAACGGATAACTCGGCTTCGGCACCAGCACTTCATCCCCGGCATTACATAACAAGCGGAAAACATAGGAGTATCCTTCGCTGGTGCTCGTCGTCAGTACGATCCGCTCCGGATCAATGCCGTCGATGCCATGATCTAATTCGTAGTACCGCGCCACTGCCTCTCTCGCCGAAAGCAAACCCTTCGCGTGTGGATCGTAGTCCAATGCCCGTTCGGAACGGAGTGCCCTGAGAATGGCCTCAGCGTCGTACGCCAGCCCCACTCGCGTAGGATTCGAGGCCGTGAGATCGAGCAGACGGACCCCGCGTGCCCGTGCCGCATCAATCTCTTGCGTGAACCGGTTCTGCACGAGACGCCAATTCGTTCGGTCAGAAAACATGGATGGATTTTATGGGAAACCAGAAGAAAGAATGAATACGTAAGAAAGTCAGGACGCACAGTAGACGTTTAGCAGTAAGAGGAAAATGACCGGCTAAAGCCGTCTACTTCTGCATTCTGCGTTCTGACGTCTTACTTTTAACTTCAAGGCCACCAATCGGCATAGGGGGGCGGGTCGCCCCGCCTCCCCTGCCACACCACCGGACATGCGGGTCCGCATCCGGCGGTTCGGCGGATTAAGCGGATCGCACGACCATGGGCGGAAGGCCAAGCTGGGCAAA
>Ga0335080_10000879_pt1 | contig 28562 bp, 19 predicted proteins | sample Lox_Sample_34_FD_206720 | JGI IMG/M metagenome (GOLD analysis project Ga0335080, IMG submission 206720) | Soil microbial communities from Loxahatchee National Wildlife Refuge, Florida, United States - Lox_Sample_3.4 | ecosystem: Environmental > Terrestrial > Soil > Wetlands | place: USA... | reverse complement strand
TGGCTCGAAAGTTGCCCGTAGCTGGGAAGCTTCGACAGATCGAGTGGAGCTGCCAGCCCCGCGGTGGCGATCGAGGTTGCGACGTCGCTCGACGGCGAGATTACGTCGTACGTGCCGGCGCTGCCTCCGCGCAGCTTCGCCATGAGTTCATCGCTCGATCCCATGTACGACGCGGAGACTCTGCAATGATTTTCGTCTTCAAAGGCCTTCACGAATGTCGGGTCGGCGTAGCCCTCCCAGACCAGGAGGTTCAAGGTCGGTGTCTTCTTCGTGCACGAGCCGACAAACAACACGGCGGCCAATAGCGGCAATATACTGGCGTATCGTTGCCAGTTCATGGTTCCTCCAATTGCCAACTCAGAATGTGGGCGGAGTATTCACCCACAGCAAAAGCGTCTCCTTGCGACCGGGATTCGTCCACCGATGCGGTGAGGCGCTTTCGAAATAGAAGCTGTCTCCGGATTTCAAGCGATACTCTTCGCCGTCAACACAGATCTGCAGTTCCCCGCGCAGAACGTAGATGAATTCTTCGCCTTCGTGGGCGTAAGACTCGCCGCTGCCAGCTTCGGGAGCGACGCGGAACAGGTGAGGCTCCATCACCGTGTTGCCCCAGGCCAGCAGTTCCATCCGGACCCCGTCGCCGGCTTGCAACACCTTGCGCTCGGCAGATCGAACCTGCCGGCTCCTGGCCCCATTGGCATTAAAGAAGTCGAGGATATTCGTCTTATAAAAGCGCGCCAGCTTGCGCAGAGTTCCGACCGATCCACTCATCTGCGAGCGTTCCAATGCGCTGAGAAAGCCGACGGATATTCCCACAGCTTTCGCTACCTGTGCGAGCGAAAGTTGGCGTCGGGCGCGCAGTTGCCGCAGGTGAGCGCCAATCGCGCCTGCGTTTCCATCTCCAGCTGGCCGGACCTTGCCTTCCCGCTTGAGGAGTTGCACGATGGCGGCGGCATTCAGTCCCTGCACCTTGCGCAGAAAACGCGCGCGTTTGAGCAGCCTGACGTCTTCTTCGGTGTAGAGCCTGTACTTGCTCTGGGTGCGCCTGGGGCGCGCCAATCCCAGCGCCTCCCACGAGCGGATCACCGAAGGCGACATCCCCACCTTGCGGGCCACGTCTCCAATCTTCAGATAACGATCGGCCATGCGTTGTGTTATCGCGTTGCAGCGATGAACGGCAATTCAAATTTCGAATAGCCGGCATGCGCATTTTTCCTCTTGACAGCCCCAGCCCTACTTCTCTAACCTTGCGGGATTATAGCAAGGTTGTGGGTGATTACAAGCCGTCCGGCTTTCTAAAAAAACTGGCTTTCTAAGAAACTCTCCCAGAATAACTGGAGGCCCAATGTTGCCGCTGCGAGCTCATCGCTCACATGTGTGTACCCGTGTTCTCTGTCTGGCCGTTACCGTGTTGTTTGCTGTTCAGCTTTTCGCTCAGGGTACGGGCGGCCGTATTCTAGGACGCGTCACCGATCCCTCAGGAGCGGTGTTGGCCGGCGCGAAGATCACGGCTACTAACGATGCGACCGGTGTAACGCACGATACGATCGCCAATGACAGCGGAGATTACGTGTTCCCCGATCTCCCGGTGGGCACCTACTCGCTGACGTTCGACCTGACCGGATTCAAGAAGGCGGTTCGGCACGCGATCAGCCTCGATGTCAACCAGGTCATCACGCTCAACATGACCATGCAGCTGGGTGCCACTCAGGAAGTCGTCGACGTGACCTCGGAAGCGCCTCTGGTGGAGACCAGCAGCACGCAGATGGGAGCCGTGGTTAATGAGCGTGCCGTCAATCAACTGCCGCTCAACGCTCGTGATACTTATCAACTGCTGCAATTGCAGCCGGGCGTTCAGTCACAGACCGGGTCGGATCTCTTTTATGGCAGCAATAACGCCGGCGTCGTGTCGGTGAACGGCGGCCGCGGACGGTCTAACAACTTCAGCGTCAATGGCGGCGACGCAAATGATCAGTTTGCGAATCTGCCAGCGGTGCAGCCGACTCCGGACTCGATCGAAGAGTTTCGTGTGCTCACAAATACTTTTGACGCCGAATATGGGCGTAACTCCGGCGCTGTAGTCAACGTGGTCACGAAGTCGGGCACCAACAACCTCCACGGCAACGTGTACGAGTTCTTCCGGAATAAAGTCCTGAACTCGGGTGGGTACTTCGACAGCCAGAAGCCAGATTTCAAGCAAAACCAGTTCGGTGGAACGCTGGGCGGCCCCATCAGGAAGGACCAGACATTCTTTTTTGCATCGTATGAAGGGCGTCGCATCCGGCAGGGTATCTCGTCGGACGCCATCTCTGTGCCAACCGACGCGGAGCGACTGGGAGATTTCTCCGGGGATAGTCCCGACGGCCTGCCGATCGCATTCGCAGGAGCGATTACAGATCAGACCGTGGCCGACACGTTAAACAACCGTCCCGGTTGTGCTGCCGCTGCGGGAGTGGAGATCGCCCCGGGCGCTGCTTACTCCGACCTATTTCCCAACAATCAAATCCCTGTTGAGTGCATGGATCCAACTGCGGTCGACATGATGAACCAGTTCGTACCGCATGCGAACCGTGCGGACGGGACATTCCAGACCGTCGCCGGCAAGCATACGGACCGCACCGACCAGTTCACATTCAAGTTTGATCACCGGATCAACGGCAAGCAGAATCTCTCTCTGTACTACTACTTCAATGACAGCAACTTGTTCGATCCCTACTCTCGCTTCCAGGCGGGTGGAGCGACAACGCTGGGATTTGGCGCGGGCACGCTGGAGCGGTATCAACAGCTGAACCTCAGCCACAATTACACGATCACGAACAGCCTGGTGAACGAGGCTCATTTCACTTATTTCCGCGAATCGCAGGGATCGTTCCTCCACCCCCAGCGTACGTCGGACATTCACAGCGTCTGCACTACCGTTTCGTCCGACAGTTGTTTCACGGATGCAGCCAATCCGGACTATGGAATCCATCCCGGTCTCGGCGCCAGTCGGGAAGGCGTGCCTTTCGTAGACGTGTCGGGTCTGTTCTCCTATGGGAATAACTTTGAAGGTGAGATTCCGCAGACCGGCAATACTTATCAGGTAAGTGACAACCTGAGCTGGGTGAAGGGAAATCACACGTTGAAGTTCGGCGGCGACGTGCGGCGTCAGCTTTTTGATCAGACGCTCTACTACAACGTGAACGGATTTTTCAGCTTCTTCGGCGGCGGTCCGAACGATCCGCTTCTTTCGGATAGCCAGGGCAACGAGTTGACGTTGATGCCGGAATATCTGCTTGGCTTGCCCGACAGTTTCAGCCAGGGCTCCGCGCAGATTGAGAAAGTGCGCAGCACGATTTTTGCCGTGTTTGCGCAGGACAGCTGGAAGGTCAATAAGAACATTACGCTTAACTACGGGCTGCGCTGGGAGTTGTTCACGCCGTTGACTGACGTCAGTGGACATGTTCAGAGCTTTCGCCCCGGTCAGACGAGCACTAAGTATCCCTGTGACCAGACTCTGCCCGAGTATTGTCCGATTGGGTTGGTCGTGCCTGGAGATCCCGGCGTACCGGCCGGGCTAACCAGCACGTACTACAAAACGTTTGCGCCTCGGATTGGACTGGCGTACAGCCCGGGGAGTTCCGGAAGGACTAGCATCCGAGCGGGATGGGGCATGTTCTATAACCCGATGGAGCAACTCGTGCTCGAGCAGTTCAGTGCGGAGCCTCCGTTTGGTGGCAGCAACATTATCAACGCCCCATTGTTCAACACTCCCTACCTGCAACAGAATGGGACCGTCAAACCGAATCCGTTCAACGGGATCATCAATCCGCCTGCGGGACAAGATCCTGACTGGCAGCGGTTCCGTCCACTGTTGCTTTACGGACAATTTCAGCCACATCTGCGGACGCAGTACTCCACGCAGTACAATCTGAACATTCAGCGTCAGCTTACTAGCAATCTCGTGCTGCAACTGGGATACGTAGGGTCGCAAGGACACCGTCTACTGGCCAGCCACGACGTCAATTACGGAAACGCGCAAACCTGCGTGGATATGCAGAACATTGCCGACTTTTACGCTGAGGGCAATCCTGATCTTAGCGCGGCTTACACCTGTGGTCAGTTCTACGCTGATAGCTCATTCTTCCTGCCGGCGAACACGATTCCCGACGGCTACTCTGTGCACATGCCTTATGGCTCCGTTTCCAGCGTAGGGCCTGGGAATCCGGACATCACTCTCGTTGGGCTTCGCCCGTACTCGTCTCCAATTTGCGAGCCTACTACGGGAGCGGGTTGCCCTGAAGATGGAACGCCGGTCTTCTCCAGCATTTTCGCCGAAGACACGATTGCGAATTCGAACTACAACTCGCTGCAGGCGCTGCTGGAAAAGCGGTTTTCGCACGGGTTGCAGGCTCAGGTTGCCTACACTTGGAGCAAGTCGTTCGATCAGGCGTCAAGTTTCGAAGGTGAACTGAACCCGCTCGACTTCCATAGGACGTACTCGCTCTCCCAGTTCGACGCGCGGCACCGCTTAGTGGCGAGCTATTTCTGGCAGTTGCCAATTCCCCAGTACTCTGGTTTCGCGGGGAAGGTGCTGAGTGGCTGGGATGTTTCGGGCATCTACACGTACCAGACGGGATTCCCCATTCGCATTACGTCGTCCTCGGACAACGAGTTGATGTATAGCGCGTTCTTCGAGTATCCAGGCGAGCCGGACCAGGTGGCGCCTTTCCATACGGGGAGAACCAATACTCCGGGAGGTGTTTACTATTTCGACGGGACAACCTTCTCGGAGGACAACACCTTCGGCCGCATCGGCAATGCACGACGTACCTATTGCTGCGGCCCGCCGATCAATAACTTTGACTTCGCCTTGCACAAGGTGCTGCCGTTGAGCGAGGACAAGAGGTTCGAGTTCCGCGCGGAACTGTTCAATCTTTTTAACCACCCGCAGTTTAACAACCCGGACGGCAATATCACCGACGGATCGGATTTTGGGCGTATCCTTCGAGCGAAGGAACCGCGCGAGATCCAGCTTGCACTAAAGTTCTACTTCTAGCGCCAGACAGTATTCCGATACAACCCGGGCGGCCTGACCGCCGCCCGGCAATCTAATGGCCGCGTAAAACAGCCGGCCTGAGTTCCTCGGAGAACCTCGATGTACCCCGATCTACAGAAAGAGCTCGCAACCTTCGAGCGCCGCACTCCCAAGTCCGCAGAAGCCCACAAGAAAAATCTCAAACGCATTCCTCTTGGCGTAGCCAGTAACTACCGCGCGTATGATCCGTGGCCGATCTTCGTGAAGGACGCCAGCGGCAGCAAATTTCGTGACCTCGACGGCAACGAATATATCGATCACAACCTGACTTTCGGCGCATTGATGGCCGGGCATTGCCATCCCGCCGTGATGAAAGCCGTGGAGAAGCGCCTTTCCACCGGCACGATGTTCGGCATGCCCCACGACATGGAGTGGGAACTCGCCGAAGAAATCTGCAACCGCTTCCCGGTCGAAATGTGCCGCTTCGGCAACAGCGGCACAGAAGCGACCATGCACGCCATCCGCCTGGCCCGCGCCGCTACTGGACGCGACAAGATCGTCAAGTTCGAAGGCGCCTATCACGGTCTGCACGATAGCGCTCTGGTCAGCGTGAAGCCGCACGCTCCGGAGTTTGGCGATATCAACAACCCAACTTCGGTTCCCGGCGGTCTCGGTGTTCCCAAGGCCGCGATCGACAACGTCAAGATCGCGACGTTCAACGATCTCAACACCGTCGAGCGACGCTTCAAAGAAAATCCTGGAGAAATCGCCGCCATCATTCTCGAACCCATTCTGATGAATGTCGGCCTCTGCATGCCGCAGCCCGGCTTCCTCGAGGGTCTGCGTGAAATCTGCGACCGGAACGGCTCGCTGCTGATATTCGACGAAGTCAAGACCGGCGCTAAACTCGGATGGGGTGGTGCCAGCGAGTACTTCGGCGTCATGCCGGACATGATCTGCCTGGCAAAGTCGATCGGCGGTGGCCTGCCGCTCGCAGCTTTCGGTGCGCACAAGTCCGTGATGGACCTGATCACGCAGCACAAGGTCTTCCACGGCGGAACCTACAACACCAATCCGGTCTCGATGGCGGCCGGGCTCGCGACGTTCCGCGAAGTACTCACTCGCCAGAACTATGCGCACGTTGACAAGCTGGGCAAAAAGCTGGCCGAGGGATACCGCAAGATCATTGCAAACGTTGGACTGCAGGCCTACATCGCGCAGGCCGGCGCCAACGGTGCGCTGATGCTCTATCCCAAGGAGATCGTCAACTACCGCGACTGGACCGTGGTTGATGTCGACCTGTGGCGTCACTACTGGTTCGGCATGGTCAACCGTGGGGTGATGCCGCAGCCCTACTGGTGGGATGAGCAGTGGACGATTTCGGTTCAGCACACCGAGGCCGACATCGACAAGCACATCGCCGCTTTCGACGACATCGCTGCTTCGCTCGCGAAAGCTCAGCAGGAGCGCGGCGTCACCGAGCCGGCCGAAGTCGCTCACTGATTGCAGTTGCAAGAACTGTCATCCTGAGCGGCGACGCAGTCGGCGCGATGGACCTGACAACCGTGTGAACCGGTTGAGACGTCAAAGGGGATATCTAGTGCTGTAAGCAGAGCGTCACTTCCCCGCCGATGCAACGACCGATGCGTACGAATCGTACGGGCCCTCCGAGAGCCATCGCTCTCGTCAGGATGACATCTTCAAAACTGGACCCCAATTTACATGTCTGCCACATCACAACCCGACACCCAGCCGCACCTGATCCGCGCCCTCGGGCGCCGCGATCTCGTGCTGCTGTTCGTCGTTGCTGTCTTCAATCTCAACGTCGTTCCCTCGATTGCCGCAAACGGCGGCGTCACCGTCTGGCTGTGGGTCATCTCGCTGCTGCTCTTCTTCTGGCCGCAAGGCATCGCCGTCATCGAACTGGCACATCGCTATCCCGGCGAAGGCGGCGTCTATCTCTGGGCCAAGGAAGTCTTCGGCGACTTTCACGGATTTCTCTCCGGCTGGTGCTACTGGACCAACAACATGCTCTACGTTCCGACGGTGATGCTCTATTTCGTCGGAGTCTCGGTCTATGTGCTCGGGCCTGGACATCAGAGATTAGCCGACAGTAGAGCGTTTGCCTCGATTGCCTCGATTGCGCTTCTGACTTTTCTTACCGTCCTTAACATCCTTGGCCTGGGAGTCGGGAAGTGGATCAACAATCTGGGGGCGATTGGGACCTTCATCGCTGCTGCAGTGCTGATCGGCCTGGGCGTCGTGGTTTGGTCGCGTTTCGGAACGTCGATCACCCCCGCGGATTTTGCCATCCCGGCGAATCCAAAGTTCGTGCTCAATTCCTTTGGTGTTATCTGCTTCGGCCTTGTCGGACTCGAACTCGCTTCTGTAATGGGTGATGAAATTCAGGATCCTCGCCGCACGCTGCCGGGAGCCGTCGCGTGGGGCGGAGTACTTTCGGGAGCACTCTACGTGGGCGCGACACTAACCCTGCTAATTGCGGTGGGGAAGAACGTCAACGTGCTGCAGGGAATCGTCCAGGCCGTTACCCACATGGCGGGTCAAGTCGGCCTCGATAAAATCACGATCCCATTTGCAGTGATGCTCAGCCTTTCGATCGCAGGGATTGGCTCGGCGTGGATGGGTGGTTCGGCGCGCATCCCGTTCGTCGCGGGACTTGACTCCTACATGCCGAGTTGGCTGGGGAATGTGCATCCGCGCTACTTGACTCCGTACGCTGCGCTGATCGTGCAGGGTATTGTCTCCGGCCTACTAGTCCTCGGAAATTTCTTTGGCTGGTGGTTCTGGGACAAAATTGCCGGCTTTCTCGGATTGCTCCCTCGCCTGTATTTGAGCCCCGCTGGCGCCGGTGAGGTGTTCGCGAAGTTGCTTTCCCTTGCAGTGGTGTTGCAGTTGGTGCCGTTCGTTTATGCCTTCGGCGCGCTGGTGAAGTTCGCGATGACCGAGTCCACTCCCAAAGGCCAATACAGCCGCGCGACGATGCTTAGTGCGGGTCTCAGTGGACTGCTGACCACGATCCTCGGAATCGCTCTCGTTTTCTTTCCGGCTCAGCAGATCACTTCGATATGGTCGTACGAGCTGTGGATGGTCGGTGGGACGGTCTTCTTCATCGGCCTCGCCGCTTTCTTCTTTTTTGTGTATGGCCGCCGCAAAGCGGCCAAGCAAGTTCTTGTGGGGACAGCCTCTCAGCCTGCCCTGACCGAGGCCGAAAACGCTGTCCAGACGAGCGAAGCTCGCCATTAGGTTTATGTAGGGACGGACGCCTTCGTCCGCCCCGCGAGCGAAGCTCGCGTGATGAGTGCGTAGAGGAGCTGAGAATTCGGGGCATTAGCCCCAGGAGGCCGAGATGCCCAGCGGCGTGCAGACTGACGTCAAAACCTACCAGATGTTCATCAACGGCGAATGGGTCTCGAGCAAATCGGCGAAGACCTTTCCGGTCTACGATCCCTCAACCGAAGAGGTGATCGCGCAAGTCCCCGACACCAATGCCGACGACGTGAACTGCGCCGTCGCCGCCGCTAAGGCTGCGTTTGAAGACGGCCCATGGGGAACGTCCACGGCGCAGGAGCGCGGCCGCGTGCTCTTCCGTCTAGCGGACAAGATCCGGCAGAACGCCGCCATGCTGGCCGAGCTGGAGTCGCGCAACAACGGCAAGCCCATCATCGAATCCGAGTACGACGTCGCCGACGTCGCTACCTGCTTCGAATACTACGGTGGCCTCGCGACCAAGGTGACGGGCCACGTGAATCCCGTGCCCGACAACGCCGTTAGCCTGTCGCTGAAAGAGCCGGTCGGCGTCGCCGGACAAATTATTCCCTGGAACTATCCACTGGGGATGGCAGCCTGGAAGCTGGCTCCGGCCATTGCTGCGGGTTGCACCATGGTGCTCAAGACCGCCGAGCAGACGCCGGTCACGATGTTCGAAGTGGCGAACTGGTTCAACGAAGTCGGCCTGCCTCCCGGCGTGGTCAACGTCATCACGGGTTTCGGCGAGACCGCGGGAGCGCCGCTGGTTGCACATCCCGGCGTTAACAAGATTGCCTTCACGGGCAGTTCCGCCGTCGGCAAGATCATCGTCAAGCAGGCTGCCGACACGCTGAAGCGCGTCACGCTTGAACTCGGCGGCAAGTCGCCCAACGTTTTCTTTGCCGACTCCGACTTTGAGAACGCCATCGACGGTGCACTCTTCGGCGTGTTCATCAATCAGGGCGAAGTCTGTTCTGCCGGCAGCCGGGTGCTGGTGCAGAAATCGATCTACAAGAAGTTTGTCGAGGCGATGGCCGAGAAGGCAAAGAAGATCGTGATCGGCGCCCCGCTCGATCGCGGTACGAAGATGGGCCCACTCATCAGCAAGGATCAGTACGACCGCGTACGCTCCTATCAGGAAGTCGGCAAGAGGGAAGCCAAGGTGGCTACGGGCGGGAGCCGGCCTAAACAGTTCGACAAGGGCTACTACGTCGAGCCGACGATCTTCTACGACGTCGACAACAGCGCCCGCATCGCGCGCGAGGAGATCTTTGGCCCGGTCGCATCGGTCATTCCCTTCGAGGACGAAAAAGACGCGATCAAGATCGCCAACGACTCGCCTTATGGCTTGGCGGCCGCGGTCTGGACCCGCGACATCTTCAAGGCGTTCCGCGTTACCAAGTCCATCCGCGCGGGCATCATCTGGATCAACCACATGCAGCCGACCTACGTGGAAGCGCCCTGGGGAGGATTCAAGCAATCCGGTGTCGGCCGCGAATTGGGACCTTGGGGCATCGAAGAGTATCTCGAAACCAAGCAGGTGCACATCAACCTGAACGAAGCGCCCATCGCCTGGTACTGAGAGGCAGTGGCCAGTGATCAGTGGTCAGTGGCCAGAAAACAAATGTCGGAAACTGGCCACTGGTCACTGACCGCTGGCCACTGAGGTCATCATGCCCACCATTCAAATCCGCACTGCAATCCCCGGCCCCAAATCGAAGGCGCTCGCCGAACGACGCGCGAAAGCCGTGCCCCGCGGCCTTTCGCATGGCACGCCCATCTACGTCACCAAGGCCGAAGGCGCCTGGCTCGAGGATGTCGACGGCAACCGCTACCTCGATTTCGCGGGCGGCATTGGCTGCATCAACGTGGGCCATCGCCGCGATGAAGTCGTCAGCGCCGTGAAAGAGCAGGCGGATCGCTTCCTTCATACCTGCGTGCAGGTCACGCCGTATGAATCCTACGTTCGCCTCGCCGAGCGTATGAACGACGTGACTCCGGGCAGGTTTGCGAAGAAGACTATCCTGGTGAATACGGGCGCAGAAGCGGTTGAGAACGCGGTGAAGATCGCACGTGCGTACACGAAACGTCCGGGGATCATCGCGTTTGAAGATGCATTTCATGGTCGCTCGATGATGGCCCTCGCCCTGACCAGTAAGACACATCCCTATAAGGTCGGCTTCGCGCCCTTCCCCAGTGAGGTGTATCGCGTTCCGTACGCCTATTGCTATCGTTGTTCGTATTCGAAGAAGTATCCGTCATGCGATCTCTACTGCGCGAAGCATCTCGAAGACACGTTCAAGAAAGTGGTAGCGTATGAAGAAGTAGCGGCGGTGATCGCCGAGCCGGTCCTGGGAGAAGGCGGATTCGTCGCGCCCCCACCCGATTTCTTCGAGATCCTGATCGATCTCTGTCGCAAGTACGGCATCCTGTTTATTGCGGACGAGGTGCAGTCAGGTTTCGGACGGACTGGTGCCTTATTCGCCAGCCAGCGTTACGGAATCGAGCCGGACATTCTCGTTTCCGCAAAGTCGATTGGCGGCGGGCTTCCGCTGGCTGCCGTAACTGGCAAGGCCGAGATCATGGATGCGCCTGGCGTCGGAGGATTGGGCGGAACCTTTGCCGGTAATCCGCTTTCGTGCGCTGCCGCGCTGGCTGTGCTCGATCTGTTCGAGCAGGAGGACTTGTTGCGCCGCGCCGACGAACTCGGCGATCATTTCCAGCGCCGTTGCCGCGAATGGCAAACCCGCTGGCCGATCATCGGCGACGTACGCGGCCTTGGCGGTATGCAGGCGATCGAACTCGTCCAGTCGCAGGAGACTAAGGCCCCAGCATCCGACGAGACCAAGAAGATTACCCAATACTGCTACGAGCACGGCCTGATCACGATCACTGCCGGTACCTACTCGAATGTGATTCGCGTACTCGTGCCGCTGGTCATCACCGAGCAGCAAATGGATGAGGCTCTCGACGTGCTGGAATCTGCGATTGCGAACGTGTGTGACGAATCGCTGGAACCGAGCACCCAGTACACGGTACCCAGTTAGAGCCAAGTCGGCGTGTGCCTTTGTTGAACTGACAACTGGGTACGGGCAACTGACAGCTGATTTTAGAAAGGCATCATCTTCATGAGTGTTGCAGCACCTCCCGCCAACAAACTCACGCACTACATCAACGGCCAGTGGACCGCGTTGCACACTTCCGAGTGGCGTGACGTCGTCAACCCGGCGACGGGTGAAATCCTGGCCAGCGTTCCCATGGCAGATGCGGCTGACGTCAACGCCGCCGTCGAAGCTGCCGCGGCTGCTTTTCCCGAATGGCGCCGCACTCCGCCGGAAGACCGCATCCAGCCCCTGTTCAAGCTGAAGATGCTGCTCGAAGAGCATCTCGATGATATCGCCCGCATCATCACGCTCGAGAACGGCAAGACCCTCGGTGAGGCCAAAGCCGAAATGCGCCGTGCCATCGAGAACGTCGAAGTCGCTTGCGGCATTCCGATGATGATGCAGGGCTACAACCTCGAAGACGTCGCTCGCGGCATCGACGAGATCATGATCCGCCAGCCACTCGGCGTGGTGGCCGCGATCGTCCCGTTCAATTTCCCCGGGATGATTCCGTTTTGGTTCCTGCCCTATGCCATCGCGACGGGGAACACGTTCGTCATGAAGCCCTCCGAGCGAGTGCCGTTGACGATGCGCTACGCCGTCGAGTTGATCGAGAAGACGGGGCTTCCGAAGGGAGTCGTAAACCTCGTCAATGGCGGCAAGACGGCCGTCGACACGTTGCTCGATCATCCCAAAGTTCGCGCCATCAGTTTTGTTGGATCGACTCCGGTCGCACGCTACATCTATTCGCGCGCCGCGCAGCAAGGCAAGCGATGCCAGTGCCAGGGCGGGGCGAAAAATCACGTCATCGTTCTCCCAGACGCTGATATGTCGATGGCGACGCAAATCATCTCGGACAGCGCCTTCGGTTGCGCCGGCCAGCGTTGCCTCGCTGTGTCTGTCGCGGTCACGATTGGAGAAGCGCAGAAGACATTCCGCGATTCCATCGCCGACGCGGCCTCGAAACTCAAAGTGGGCAACGGCCTGGAAGACGGTATACAGATGGGTCCCGTAATCACGTCGCAAAGCAAGGAGCGCATCGAGTCCCTGATCGGCGTCGGCGAAAAGCAGGGGGCCAAGGTTCTCCTCGACGGCCGCAGCGCGAAAGTTCCGAGGTACGAGCACGGCAACTTCGTCAAGCCTACGATTCTCGATGGCGTGCCGGCAACCAGCGAACTCACGGATACCGAGATCTTCGGCCCGGTTCTAAGCCTCGTCCACGCCAACGACATGGACGATGCCCTGAGTTTTCTCGAGCGCAGCGCCTACGGCAATCAGGCGTCGCTGTTCACTTCAAGTGGATCCGCTGCGCGCCGCTTCCGTTACGAAGCGCCCGCGGGCAATATAGGCATCAATATCGGAGTCGCCGCACCCATGGCCTATTTCCCCTTTAGCGGGTGGAAGGGGAGTTTCTTCGGTGATCTCCACGCCCAGGGCCGTGACTCGATCGACTTCTACACCGACAAGAAGGTCGTCGTCGAACGCTGGGCGAGAGAGCATTCGAGGAAGTTCTAGAAATGGGGTGTTTCGATGTCACGTGCTTAGAAGGGCGCACCGTTAGTCGCGCGAATGCACCAATAGACGCGGCACCTCGTCCGACACGTCGAGCGTAGAACAGACTGCCCACCGGGCTCCCGTCCAATCGCGCGTATCGGAAGGGACGCAACAGCGGGAGCGTTTTCTCCGCTACATGCCCACTTCTACTTCAGATCGTGCTCGATTTGCGCGGCCAGGAATCTCCCGGTGAACTTGGCTTTGGTCTCATCGTTCGGAACGCGGCCGCCGTTGTTCAGCGGGATTTTCCTGCCGGTCACCTGCTGAATCACTTTATGATCGGCGCGGTTCGAGAGCTTGATGTCCACTAAGACTGTAGGCGGCATTAGCCCTCCGTGCTTGAATTCGACGATATTGCATTCCAGCAGGGCCGCGTTCGCAGCATCTGAGTCAGCGATCGTTTCGCCATCTCCGACGACCTTGCCGAAGGGCCCCTTCTTGGCAAGTTCCTCGCGAAGATTGTCATAAGAAAGTTTCAGATAGTCAGCTGACAAGTCCACACTGTCGGCCTTGGTCAGGTGCTTTACCTCTACGACCGGGTATTTCGCCTGGCCGTATGCAGGAGCTGACATCAGTAGCGAAACTGTGAAGAGCAGAAGAAGACAGATGGAGCAATACAGGGCATTTTTCATCGCGACCTTCCATTGGCCTCTGAGGCTTACCGAAGCGTCGGACTGGAAGCGGTTATGAAGATTGCAACTTCGAGCTCGTTCTATCATCGCGACCGGTCCTTGCTCGGTAGGCCGCTATCAGGAGGCTCATCCGTGATTTTTCACGCGCTCCATAACCAAGTCAAGGCCGAGTGCGTTGTAGGTTTGTGTTCCTCAGGGATTCTGGTTGCCTTGGCGGCGCGCGGAGGCTTTAATCCTCTGCGCTCACTAGAGGAATCCAGAGAATTGTTCTTTAATAGTGTTGTCTGTGTCTTTGGGTCGAAAGGTTCGTTAAGGAGCTTATGACTACTACCGTTGCCAACCCCGCCATGTCTGGCCAGGAAATCGTCGATCTCACCAAGAAGCACACGTTGTTCGAGTGGTCGGCCCAGGCGAAGGTCGATCCGATTCCTGTCGCCAAAGCTAAGGGGATCTATTTCTGGACGCCGGAAGGGAAGCGCTTCATCGACTTCAACAGCCAGCTGATGTCGGTCAACATCGGCCACGGTGATGAGCGGGTTATCAACGCGATCCACGAACAGGCGCAAACGCTGGCTTACGCGAATCCCTTCATGGCTACTGAACCGCGAGCCCGTCTTGCCGCCAAGCTCGCCGAGATCACTCCCGGCGACATCGACACCTTCTTCTTCACCAACGGCGGTGCCGAGGCCAACGAAAACGCGATCAAGATTGCGCGCTTCTTTACCGGACGCCACAAGATCATCGCCCGCTATCGTTCGTATCACGGAGCGACGGCAGGAAGCATCTCACTCACTGGTGACCCTCGCCGCTGGGCCGCCGAACCTGGCATTCCGGGCGTGGTGCGCGTGCTCGATCCTTATCATGGCATCGAGCGCGGATGGGAATCCGCCGAGTCCTCCCTGGCAATGATCGAAGAGACGATCCAGCTCGAAGGCCCGCAAACCATCGCCGCCTTCATCCTGGAGACGGTCACGGGCACCAACGGCATCCTCATTCCGCCCGACGGCTACATGCAGGGCGTGCGGAAGCTCTGCGACAAGTACGGCATCCTGATGATCGCCGACGAAGTCATGGCCGGATTTGGACGCACCGGAGAGTGGTTCGCCATCGATCACTGGAAAGTCGTTCCTGACTTGATCTGCATGGCGAAGGGCTTGACGGCCAGCTACATCCCGCTCGGCGCCGTGGGCATGCGCCATCACATCGCGCAGCATTTCCAGGACAAGGTCTTCTACGGAGGCCTCACCTACAACTCGCATCCCATGGGCTGCGCGACGGCGCTAGCCACGATCCGCGTCTACGAAGAAGATCGTCTGCTCGAGAACACCCGCAAGATGGGTGCTGTCATGAAGGACCTCGGCGCGCACCTGCAGGCAAAGCATCCGTCCGTCGGCGCGGTACGCTCCATCGGCTTGTTCGGCATCATCGAACTCGTTCGCAGCCGAAAGTCCATGCAGCCGATGGCTCCATTCAACGGCACTTCTGAAGAGATGGCCGCTCTCGGAAGATTCTTCCGCGAGCAAGGACTTTACACGCTCGTGCGCTGGAATTCGTTCTACACCAACCCGCCGCTCTGCATTGACGAGCAGCAGCTGCGCGAGGCCTTCGCCATCATCGACAAGGGCCTCGAAATCACAGATCGCGCCGTGAGGGACTAACCGCAGAAATCAAAACCCCACCCTCCCGCAGAACGCGAGATGCGTGGGGTTTCCTTAGGAGCTCTCAGCCAAAAAATCACGCCTGGTGCTTGGGATAGCCACCAAAAATCTTCCGAATAAACCCGTGGAACTTGTGCACGCCACCGGAGCCCGATAAGAACATGAACGGACACTGCCCCGGTACGACCGCGATCCCATGCTCTTTGCAGAAGGCCAGCGCCTTTTCGCTCACCGCACCGGCACCTCCGGCGCGGTACATCCAGATACGGCGAACGCCGGCGGCGACGCAATCCGACACTACTTCATCGGTCACATCCGGGGTCGTCATCAGCAGGGCGCCCTCTACTGGCGGCTGAATCTCCTGCACGTGGGCGAAACACTTGCGGCCCAATACCTCCGAAGCGTTTGGATTCACCGGGACGACGTCATAGCCCTGCTTCGCGAACTCCTGAAATAGCGCCACGCTGAAGCCTTTGGGGTTCCGCGAGACTCCGACGACCGCGATCCGCTTGTGCGCCAGGAAGTCCTCAATGGTGTCGAGCGAGACTGGAATTGGCATGGTCCTCTCCTCGTCCTCTTCCGGAGACTACGAAGTTTTGCGTAAGTCGGCAGTGACAGGGATCACTTATAACCTCTGATTTCAACAATCTGCGCTGGTGATATGGCCTTTTGCGTCTCATTGCCCCAAACCCCGCGATGGGCTTGCGAATCGGCCCGGTTGGGCGCACAATCTATACGCACGAAAGATGCCCATCTCGGGCTGTAGCGAAGGTTTGAGCCCCACTCAAGGTAGGTCAGCATGAGGAACCGCATACTCCTAGTAGCTGTGGTCCTGGTTGCGCTGGCGGCGTTTGCCCAGCAAAACAACAACAGTTCTTCGTCCGGTACGGCCGGCTCGCCGGCTGCCCAGAGCGCCGGCGATCGCGAGCCCATTCCATCTCCCCGGCCCAAGGATTTCTGGGACGGCGACGATCCGAATTTTGTGAACCTGATCGCCCATCCCATGGCCTCGAAGAAATACGTGCAGCGCCACGTTACGCCCATTCGCGACCGCATCAACGAACTCGACCAGATCACGTCGGAAAACAGCCGCATGATCAAAGACGTCGACGCACGCTCGCAGCAAGGCCTGCAGTTGGCCTCGGAGAAAACGAGCTTAGCCGACCAGCACGCTTCCGACGCTGCAAACAAGGCACAGTTGGCGCAGACCTCCGCCAATCAAGCCTCTGCGCGGGTTTCTTCCGCCGAGCAGATGGTTGGCAGCCTCGATCAGTACAAGGGATCGGCTCAGACCGAGATTCGTTTCCGGCCGGGCGACACCGTCTTGAGCAAGACCGCCAAAGAAGCCCTCGACGAGATGGCAGCTCCGCTGAAGGACCAGCATGGCTACCTGATCGAAGTTCGCGGCTTCTCACCCGGGCAAGGTCAGGCCGCGATCCGCAGCTCGCAGAAGATGGCCGATTCTGTGGTGCGCTATCTGGTGCTCACCCATAACATCCCCGTCTATCGGATCTACGTGATGAGTGTGGGCAACCCGATCGTTTCCGCCGGAGCCAAGCACGCAACCGCCGCGCGGGTTGAGGTCAACGTGTTGAAGAACGATCTGGTTTCTTCAGCCAAGTAATCGAGGTGCTCCGATATCTGCAGGGGGCGGGCTGCCGAGCTCGCCCCTTCTTTCTTTGGTGAGAGCGTGCTTCCCGTCGCTGTTCCGTTTTGGGAAGGAATCTGCGCGCTGTGACGAAAATCACAGCCCCAGCCCCGCTCGTCGGTATGATGATTTCGATTGGCCCGCAATTTCCTCCACTCTGCGAGCCAAGGCAAGGCGACCTGCTCCTTCGTGAGCATGCCGCAAGCTGTTGCGCACCCGCGTAGCTCGATTCTCACGTGTTGTCGCCACAGTTGTGACCCAGGGAAATAGCTCTTAGAAGAGGTTGGCTATGAGTGCTGCCGATCGTTTGGGCCCCCTTGCCGCGTCCGCATACTGGTTGCGGACATGGCCCCGCCGCTACGGATTGATGGTCGTGACGGTTTGTATCGCGGCTGCTGCGCAGCGACTTGCAGAGCAGGCGATGGGATTCTCCCATTCCTTCCTTTTGCTCTATCCCGCCATCGTGATTGTTTCGGTGGGCGCAGGCTTTCTGCCCGGAGTGGTTGCCACGTTGTTGTGCGCCGCGGCTGCCGCCTTCCTTACCGATCCGCGAAGACTGTTTAGTCTCAGCAGCGGAATTGACAGTCTGGACCTGATCCTGTTTGTGTGTGTCGGAATCGCCGTCAGCTGGCTGGCCGATTCGCTGCGGCGAGGAGAACAAGGGCACCGCCTCCTCGTACAGAATCTGAGTTCAGCCCTGGTTGTGTACGCGCCAGACACACGCATCCTGTTTGCGAACGAGCTAGCCTGCCGGATGCTGGATTTGACGACCGATCAACTGAAGGGCGCGCCGGTGAACCGTCAGGGCGGATACTTCGTGAGGGAGGATGGAACGCCGCTACCGGTAGAGGAATCTCCGGTCAACCGGGTGCTCGCCTCAAGGACGAAAATTTCCTTCACTGCCGGCATCGAACACCCTGGCCGGACCGAGCGCATCTGGGTGCTCGTGACTGCCTATCCGGAACTCGACGGGCCCAGATTGCGCCAAATCGTCGTCAACCTGCTGGATATCACCGACCGCAAGCGGAGCGAGGAAGCCCTGCGCAGGAGCGAGCAGCGGATGCGGCTATTCATTGAGCATGCGCCTGTCGGCGCCGCGCTTTTCGACCGCCAGATGCGCTACGTGCAGGCCAGCCGCCGTTGGTGCCACGACTATGGCCTGGGTGATCGAGACATTATCGGCCTATCGCACTATGATCTGTTTCCCGAAATCCCGGAGCGATGGAAAGAAGCTCATCGCCGCTGTCTTGCCGGGGAGGTGCTTCGGGAGGAACACGACCCATTCGTCCGCCCTGACGGTTCCGTCCAGTGGGTACGCTGGGAGCTCCACCCGTGGTATGAGCAGGGGGAGATCGGCGGAGTCGCGATTTTCGCCGAGGACGTTACCGCGAGAGAACGTGCCGCTGAGGCGCTTCGCCGGTCGGAACAGCGCTACCGTCTGCTGTTTGAGAAGAATCTCGCCGGTGTCGCCATCGCCGATATCGATGGCAAAATGTTCGAATGCAACGAAGCCTGGGCACAAATGCTGGGATACGACTCTCCTGGAGAACTGCGGGACAGTCCGGCGACTGAGCTTTACTATGACCAATCGGAGCGCGAACCACTGCTTAGGGAGCTTAAAGAGCGAGGCGCTTTCCTCAGCCGCGAGTTGCGTTTGCGCAAGAAGGACGGTCGCGCAGTCTGGGTGTTGTTCGATTGCATTCTTCGCCCTTCGGAAGGCGGCGTCCCGATCATGCAGACGACCGCCATCGACATCACCGAGAAGAAAGAGGCTGAGGAGGCCCTGCGCGGCTCCGAACTTCGCTACCGCACGTTGTTCGAGAAGACGGTAGCCGCCGTGGGCATCCTCAGCATGAATGGCTCAGTCATCGACTGCAACGATGCCTGGGCGCATCTGTTCGGGCATCAGACGGCCGCCGACTGCCGCGGAAGGCAGGTCCAGAACTGCTATCGGGATGCGGGACAGAGGGACTTCCTCGTTCGGGAACTGGAACGCACCGGCGTCTTCCTCAACCACGAATGGGAGATGCGTCGCGAAGATGGGAGTCCGGTCTGGGTACTGCTCAACAGCGTGCTGGTCCCTCAGCCTGACGGTGAACCGGTCATCCAGTCCACCATGGTCGACATCACCGAACGCAAGCTGGCCCAGGAGAAAGTTCGCCACAGCGAAGAGTGCTTTCGCGTCGCATTAAAGGACTCACCCATCACTGTCTTTACCCAGGATCGGAGCCTTCGCTATACATGGCTCTATAACCCGCAAATGCACTGGCAGGGCGAAGCGCTGGGCAAGACCGATGACGAAATCCTTGGTACCAGGAAGGCTGCGACCTTCAACGGCCTGAAGCAGAGAGTCCTGGACTCCAGGGCTGGCCTTCGCGAGGAAGTGGCGGTCCCGGCAGGTGGAACGAGCCAGGTCTTCGATGTCACGATCGAGCCGTTGTTCGACACGCAAAACAATGTCACGGGCATCACGGCAGCTTGTATGAATATTGCGCGCCTTCACGAAATGGCCGATCGCCTGCAAGAGTCCCGGGACCGCTTGGCCAATGAAAAATCCTATCTGCAAAGCGAGATCCAGACCGAACTGGGCTTCGAAGAAATCGTCGGCAAAAGCGCCGCCTTGCGCGAGGTGCTGAGGAAAGCAAGAATCGTTGCTCCCACAGATTCAACTGTGCTGCTGCTCGGCGAAACTGGGACCGGCAAGGAGCTTGTCGCCCGCTCCGTTCATGCCCTCAGCGAGAGGCGGAACAACACCTTCGTCAAGCTCAACTGCGCCGCCGTTCCCTCTGGCCTGCTCGAAAGCGAACTGTTTGGGCATGAGAAAGGCGCATTCACCGGCGCCATCAGCCAGAAGGTCGGCCGCCTCGAGCTTGCCGACAAGGGCACGCTGTTTCTCGACGAAATCGGCGAATTACCCCTCGAACTTCAGCCTAAACTGTTGCGCGTGCTGCAGGATCGCGAGTTCGAGCGACTGGGGGGAATCAAGACCGTGCGCGTGGATGTGCGGATCATCGCCGCCACCAACCGCGACTTGCAGCAGGACATCGCCGAGAAGAGGTTCCGCGAGGATCTGTTCTACCGCCTGAATGTCTTTCCCATTGAACTGCCCGCTCTGCGCGAACGTCGGGAAGACATTCCCGGGCTGGTAAACCACTTCGTCAGGAAGCACGCGGCGCGCATGGGAAAACGCATCGATGCCATCCCCGAAGAATCGATGTCGGCTCTGCGCAGGTGGAGTTGGCCGGGCAATATCCGAGAACTCGAAAACATGATCGAGCGCATGGTAATCATGAGCAGAGGGGTCGTCTTGGCCATGCCGCCCGCCGAGATCTCAGACAGCGGTGGCGCGACGGACGACCATCTCATCGGGATCGAGCGCGAGCACATTGTCCGCGTTCTGCGGGAAACCAACGGTGTGCTCTCGGGAAGAGAAGGTGCGGCGAGCCGCCTCGGACTGAAGCGCACCACGCTTCAATCGATGATCAAGCGCCTCGGCATTCAGCCCCGTGAATACCGAAGTGGGAGCAACGGCACCTTCGGCAGACTATGAACGTGAATCATTTATCACGGAGGCACAGAGTCACGGATAGAGATTCGAGAGAGACGTGAAGACTTGCTTTATGATCTTGTCTCGATATCTCTGTGACTCTGTGGTGAAAGGGTCTTTCTAACGCAGCTGCGCATGCTTCGCCAGCACTTCACGCAGTCGATCATGTGGCAGAGCAACAACCGTGTGATCGTTGATGCCGGTCATGGTGTCGGCCGCTACCATTGCGTTGACGACTGCTTCTTCCGTGGCCTGTACGGTCGCCAGGAAGACAGGGTCGAGAGAATCATTCGGTAGCATGGTCAGTTGATGCAGTCCCTTGGAGCCGACGGCACCCGGATTCGCAGTCGAAAACGCGATGAAAATATCGCCCGATCCATCTCCTGAGTAGCTGCCGTCGCGCCCCAGTCCCAGTGACACCTTCTTCGCGATGCGCTTCAGTTGCGTCGGAATCAGCGGCGCATCGGTGGCGACCACCACGATGATTGAGCCGACGTCCTTCTGCCAGACCGTGTGCTCCGGAATCTCACGCCCCACGTTGATCCCCGCTACCCGCAATTGCTCGCGCGATCCGTAGTTGCACTGCACCAGCACGCCGACGGTGTACCCGCCATCCTCCTTGCTCAACACGCGCGAACTCGTCCCGATCCCGCCCTTGAATTCGTTGCAGATCATCCCCGTCCCGCCGCCGACGTTGCCTTCTTCCACCGGACCTGAATGCGCCGAATCCAGCGCCTGCCAGGCATCCTCCGGCTTGACATGGAATCCGTTGATGTCGTTCAGATACCCGTCCCACGTCTCGGCGACAACCGGCAACGACCACCAGTAGCCTTCCATGTCCGGCAATCCGTGTTTTACTTTCCATGAAATGACCGCATCTCGCACTACTCCAACGCTGTGCGTGTTCGTGATCATCACCGGCCCGTTCAGGAATCCCGAATCATCCACCCACGTCGTGCCCGTCATCTCGCCGTTGCCGTTCAGCGTGAACCACGCCGCAAATACTGCATCGTTTGAAGCTTTGCCGCGTGGATGAATGGCAGTAACGCCCGTCCTCACCGGTCCTTTTCCAACAACCAGCTTGCCCGACCCGGAGATCAAGGTTGTGTGCCCGACTTCCACTCCTCTGACATCGGTGATCGCATTGTTCGGACCCGGCGTGCCGTCGAACGGCACTCCCAGATCACGGGCACGCGGCTTGGACTGAGCCAGCACCAGATCCTTTGAAAGTACCAGGACGAGAAGAGCGGAAACTGCCAGAAGCAAGAAGCGACGCATGGGGCCCTCCAGCAAGACACGCAGTATAAAGGATCGACCCAGCCAAATGGCCTGAAAAATCAAGGGTTCTCGCGGATCACACGGTCCGGACCCTCGCAGGCTTAAATATCGTGAGTCGAGCTGCGGTAAAATCGCTCTCAGCGCCCTTGTCTCGGGAGAACGTATGGATGGCTGGAAGAAAGCTGTGGTCTTGGGGTCGATTGGGGGAGCAACACTGCTTTTCATGAAAAAGAAGTATCCCGCCGGAGTGCTCGCGACCGGTGTTGGCCTCGCTGTCTTGGCCTCGGAATTTCCGGAGAAATTCGAGCGCGTCCGGCGCGCCCTGCCGGAATACTTCGACCGCGGCATGCAGGTCATGGAAATGGCTGCCAAAGCCGGCAAACGTATCACCGACGCCGCAGGACAAAGCGCTTTCGATGCATGGGAAGAGATCGATGGCTAGGATCTGAAATCCGGAGATCGTCTTCAGTCAATTCCCAACTGCTTGCGGGCCTCAGGGCTCAACCTCTCCGGCGTCCATGGCGGACTCCACACTACATTCACAGCGGCGTTACGAATTCCCGGCAACTGCTCCAGGCGCGATTTCACCTGCATGCTGATGTTGACGTGCTCTGGGCAGCCCTGCGCAGTCAAGGTCATGTCGACGGTGACGTCCTGTTTGTCGTCCGGCGCGGGCGCGAAGTTCACGCTGTAGATCAACCCCAGATCCACAATGTTCACCGGAATCTCCGGATCGTAGCAACTCTTCAGCGCACTGATGACATCCTGCTCCGTGACTGGCATCGAGAACCCCCTGCTTGCAGTTTACAACGGCGCACGCTGCACGGAAGCCGGTGCAAAGGCTGTCAGTACAGGGCTGCAGATGACGTAGGTTTCCAGACGGGACCAACGCTCGCCGTCGTGATTCACCGCAAGCAGTGGTCGCGTTGAACAGGAAGCCAGTGGAGTTGCAAGTCTCCCGAACCGGCCTGCGCGCTCAAAAGCCCATGATGTTGTAGCCGCAATCGACAAAAATGACTTCGCCCGTGATGCCGCTGCTGGCGTCCGACGCGAGAAAGACGCCAGTGCGGCCGACTTCTTCAATTTCGATCCGGCGGCCGAGCGGGGCGCGCTCTTCGTGTTCACGGAGCATGTCGCCGAAGCCGGCGATGCCGCGGGCGGCGAGCGTCTTGATCGGCCCGGCGGAGATGGCATTCACCCGGATTCTCTCCTTGCCCAACTCGTAGGCGAGATATCTCACCGAACATTCCAGGCCTGCCTTGGCCACGGCCATCACGTTGTAACGCGGCACGACCTTCTCCGACGCGTAGTACGTCATCGTGATCATCGAGCCGCCGTCCGTCATGAGCGGTGCAGCGGCGCGGGCCACCGCGATGAGCGAATAGACACTGACGTCGAGCGCGACCCGGAAGCCGTCGCGGGAAGTGTCGACGAAACTTCCTTTCAATTCCTCAGCAGGGGCATAGGCGACCGAGTGCACCAGAGTGTGCAGCTTGCCATATTTTGCCTTCAGTTGTTCGAAGAGGCGGGCAATCTCATCGTCTCTGGAAACATCACACATGTAGGCTTCTGCGCCGGGTAGTGAGAGGATCAGGTCTTTTGCTTCCTGCTCCAGCCGCTCGTTCTGGTAGGTGATGGCAAGGTTCATGCCGGCGGCGTGCAACCCCTGCGCGATCGACCAGGCGATCGAGCGCTTGTTGGCGACTCCGAAGACAACAGCATTCCGGCCCTGTAGGTCAGCGGACATTATTTCTCCTTGGGAAATGAAAGAATACCAGCCGCAGGGCTTTCTTTACCACGGCCATGGCAGCCGGAATTGCTTCTCGTTGATTTCTGATTGTCGATTCAAAATCCGCCGGCTGTGGCAGTTAATCGTCAATCAACCATTGCCTAATCCGCCGCCATTTCCTCGGAGACTTCCTGCTTCACCGGGAAACTCGATGCCACGAACGACAAGGCATACACGCAGCCGAGGATAGCGAAGGCAACCACGAGGCTCACTTTCTGCGCCACGGCTCCAACGCAGATTGCCAACAAGAGTTGCAGGGAGGTTCCCGCGAAGTAGAAAGCGTTCTGCACACGTCCCATCAGGTGTTTGGGGACCATCTCCATCAGGCTCGTATTCATGGCGACGCCCCCGACACCGCGAGCCGAGCCCATCACAAAATAAGTGGTGATCGCGAGAATGAAGAACCCAGAGATGGGCGCGAATGCCACGCAGACTGACAGCAAGGCCATCGAGAACGCGATCGCGCGCCGACCGCCGACCCAGGAGATCACCTGCGGGGCGTATAGCGCGCTGACGAAGGCGCCGGTGCCCCATCCGGCGTTGAGCCAGCCGTAGCCCTTGGCCCCAGCATGGAACACACGATCGCTAAGCGACGGAGTTACCACAACACCCGTGATCATGGCGCCGAGAAAGAAGGCCCAGCTGATGCCAAGCATGACGACGGGTCGGTGATCACGGAGAAAGTGCACTCCCTCTTTCATCTCGCGCCAGAAGCGTCCGAGTTGAGTTTCAGCGGCGATAATGTCGGCTTTCAGTTCCTCCGGCCGCACCACGATGTGCTTTCCCTTGCGGACCGCCAGATAGCAGAGGAACGAGATCACGTAGGTCGAAACGTCGAGTATCAACACGCCGCCCAACCCGACGTGATCGTAGATGAAGCCCACAATAGCGCCCGCGATAAGAAATCCTCCCTGCACCCCTGCCAGCAGGAACGTGTTCGATTGGACGAACTGGCCCTCCGGAGTAAGTTCCTGGATCAAGGCAGTAATGGTCGGCCAGAATATCCAGAAACCTGCGGAAACCAGGGTGTTCATCAGGTAGAGCTGCCAGACCTTGACATGCCCGCGGAAAGCGAGGATCGCGACCGTAACGATGATGATGGCCCGAATAGCGTCGAGCCACATGACGAGGCGCCGGCGGTCCTCGCGGTCGATGACCACGCCGGTGAAGGGAAGCATCACCATGGCAGGCAAGGTCTGCAGGACCGCAAACGTGCCGAGGGCCATCTCTGAGTGCGTGGCCTTCAGGATGTACCAGGCCACGGCGGCGGAGTTCATCCCGCTGCCCACCATGGAAATCAGGTTGGCAGCGAAGATAAAGCGCAGCGGACGATGGCTGAAACTGGCACGCATCTTTCTACTTTAGCCGAGGGGCGGAGAATGCACCATGATCGCTAATAAGACCTCAAGGAATAGATCCCGGCGGCGATCCTCTTCGTTCGCGGCTCCGATCAACGGGCCATGTTCTGACTTTGTCGGCGTTCGCCGAACCGTGATTCCGGCACTTGCGTAGAGCCGCGTTCGGCGCTAGGATTCGCCTGCTAATTAGAAGTCAACCTAAATTCTTACCCTAAACCGGAGGTCCGCCATGATGCGGTGTATCGGATCGCTGCTGGCTGTGCTTTTCCTTTCTGTGTTGTCGGTCTTTCAAGCAGGAGCTCAAGTCGATCGAATCGCCATTGGCGCGGGAAGTGACGAGGACCGCGCCCTGCAGGACATCAATAGCGAGCAGGATCCAGCCAAGCGAGTTGCCATGTACCAAGACTTCATCAAGAAATTTGCTTCTAACCCGCAGGCTCTCGCCTATGGAAACTGGCAATTGTCGATGGCCTATGCCGGAACGGGCGATTTCCAGAAAGCGCTCGACTATGGCGACAAGGCGCTCGCTGACTCACCACGCAACATCGACATTCTCATGTCGCAGGCAAGCGCGTCGGTACAAGCCAAGAAGTTCGCCAAGGCGATGGAGTACTCCCTCAAGGGCGGCGAAGTATGCCATTCCGTCGGCAAGGAGCCCAAGCCGGAGGGCATGGGGCAGGATGAATTCGAACGGAAGCTGGCGGCTGAAAAGGATTCGATGCAAGAAACCTGCGACTACCTCGCGACCAGCGCGATCGGTGCCATTGCGGGCGAATCCAATCCCCGAACTCGCATCACTTACATCGAGAAATTCTCCGCCGCCTTTCCGGAGCCGAAATACGGAGATCAGGTTTCCGGTCAGGTCCTCGTCACCCTTGGCCAGCTGAACGACCCGGCCCGCCTGGTCGCATTCTGCGAAAAGATGCTGGCGAGCGACCCGAATTCCACTCTGGCCCTGCTGATGCTGGCAGGCCACAACCTCGACGCCGGCAGTCTGCCGAAAGCAATCAGCTATTCACAAAAGGTGATCGAAATCGCGAAGGCGGATGCTCCGGACGCGGACAAGAAGAGCAAGGTTTCCGCGGCCACCGCTCACAACACCATCGGCTGGGCCTATCTGAAGCAGGAGAAGTCCGCCGCGGCAATCCAGGAGCTCCGGATTGCTGCCGGGCTGGCAAAGGGGCAAGACGACCAACAGTATGCTCGCGCACTATACGGGATCGGTTTCGCCTACGCGAAGGACAACAAGCTGAGTGAAGCCCGCGAAGTGCTGACCACCGGGTCCAAGATTCCGGGACCCATGCAGGCTATGACCCAAGACCTGCTGTTGAAGGTGAACCGGGCGCGAGCGGGAGTAAAGTAGCCGCCCGGGCGTCGAGTATCGGAGCCCCACCCCTTTCGCAGAGGATGTGAGAGAGGGTGGGGCGCCAAACAGCTTCCTTCCGATCTACTTCTGCGGACCGACCAAATCTTCCGAGAGCAACTGTGCCTTCCACGCCAGAGTCTTCGCCCGCTCCAGATCTGCGCTCGACAACGCCGCTTTTGCCTGATCGACGAACTGGCGGATTTGGGCGAGACTCTCCTGCTGGGCGGCTGAAAGTTGTCGACCGGCGATCCGCTTGAGGTTTGCTTCGGTCGTGGCGAGCATCTGATTCGCCGCCTCGCGTTTCTGGGTTGCCTGATCTCCGCCCGGCCCCCCAGCCAGTTGAATGCTCTGGTCGGGACTGCCTCCCTGCCGAACTACGATTTTTTGAGGCGGACAATTCGGTGGCGATCCGGAATTTACCTCTGTCTGGCCGGACGTTCCGGCAGCATCCGCTGTCTTCTTGTTCGAGCCGATCGGATCACATCCGGAGTGCGCCAGTTTCTTCTTATGGAGCACTTTTTTCGCCGCACTCGCCTTTGGCTTTGCGGGAGCAGGCTTGGTTGTCGGCTGGGCGGGAATGGGCTTTGCCGCTTCCGGCGCTGGAGTTGGCGGCGATTGTTCGTGCGCTGACGGAGTGCCGCTGCCTGGCTCAGCCACGGTAGATTGGGGAGCGGACTGGATAACGAATCCGCTAGAACTGATCGACGTTACGGAAGAAAAACCGAACAGAAGAATTGCGTAGGCCAGAGTCATTCCAGGTCCCGGACTTGCTGGTGCTAATTCTCCCTCATACTACGCTTTCGAGCGAGGCTGAGTCACCCGTCGCGTCTTCGGTGCAGGCTAGTCTCCGCGAGTCAGACTTGTCTTTTCGTCTACGTAATCCGAGTTCGCAGGAGCCGTGGTCATGGGCAGCTGAAACCGGAAGGTAGTTCCGGCGGTGGCTGATTCAAAATCAACTGTGCCGTAGTGCCACTGCAGAATCTGGTAGGTCTGCGCCAGGCCGATGCCGCTCCCTTCCTTCTTCGTCGTGAAATAGAGTTCGAACACCTTCTCGTGCAGATCCTCGGGAATGCCGCCGCCTTGATCCTGGACCTCGGCCAGGGCGACGCCGTTTTCACCCCGAGCCGAGATGGCCAGCGGTCCGCCCTGAGGCATCGACTGCACGCCGTTGATTACCACGTTTAAGAAAGCCTGCTTCATCAGATCGATATCCACTTTCACCGGCAGGGCCTGATCTGGCAAGTGGAGGTCGATTCGAACTCCGTGTTGTTCGGCATCCGGGGCAGCCAGCTGTGCGACATCTTCGAGCAGGCGGCGCAAGTCGGTTTCTTCCAGATGGAGATTCCGGGGCCGGGTGAAGTCGACGAGCGTTTGCACGACGCGGTCCAGGCGGCGAATCTCGCTGTCGATGATGTCCATGTGGCGGCGTGTATCGGGTTCCTGCTGGGCCAGTTTGTTCTGCAGAAGCTGCAGGTGAAGCACGATGGCGTTGATGGGGTTCTTCACTTCATGAGCCACACCGCGGGTGAGACGCCCACTGGCCGAGAGGCGGCGCGACATCTCGATTTCGTCGCCGATGCGTTGCACCGACTCGGTGTCCCGCATGATCAGGAGCGCACCGATTTGCGAATTCTTTTCCTGCACGAAATCGAGCGAGACCTGAACGTGTTTTCCCCCGGCGACGTCGAACTCGCGCTGCGACAAGGTGCGGCGGCGCTCGAACGCATCGAGCAGGGCGGCACCCAACAGGGTGTCTCGGGCAAAGACTTCCTGTACCGTCCGCCCGAGCAGTTCTCCGCGGGGGCGGCCAAGGAAGGACTCGACCGGCGCGCTTACCAGAACCACCCGCGAGTCGCGGGCGAAGAGCACCAGACCATCCTGGAGCTTCGCCATCAATTGATCCACATTGTCTTTAAGCGCGGAGAAAATCTCCTTGCTGTCGCGAATCTGGCGTCCGAGGTTGGCGATCTTCAGGCTGACCAGTCCATATTCGTCGTGCTCGGATTCGGAGCTGTAGAGATCCGCTTCGCCGGCGCTCACGCTGTCCAAGTTGCGGCTGATCGCTTTCAAAGGGCCAAGAGCCACGTTGGAGATCCCTGCGGCCAGCAGGAACGACAGGATGATTAACGTTCCCGAGTAATAGCAGGCGCTGATGATCTTGGAATGTACTTCGCCCTTCAAAAAGATCGTTTCCACGCCGATGCGGATTGTGCCGAAGGGCGCTCCATTCACCTGCAGGGGATAGGAGACGTCATAGACGGCGGCCGGGCTGAAGACCAGGCGGAGTTGCCGGCGAAAATCAGCCTTCACCACAACCTGCTCGAAGTCCGGGCGCGGCTCGATC
>Ga0335080_10000878_pt1 | contig 28578 bp, 20 predicted proteins | sample Lox_Sample_34_FD_206720 | JGI IMG/M metagenome (GOLD analysis project Ga0335080, IMG submission 206720) | Soil microbial communities from Loxahatchee National Wildlife Refuge, Florida, United States - Lox_Sample_3.4 | ecosystem: Environmental > Terrestrial > Soil > Wetlands | place: USA... | reverse complement strand
AATGTATCAAAAAGTACGGAGAAAGGAAGAGAGAAGCAAGAACGCGATATTGAGGGCTTAGAAGATGTTCGCAATGCTCGCCGTGAAGAAGAACCGCGCAGGATCTTTCCACCGGTATGTCAGGTCGACGCGTAGAATATCGAGAATCTTGCTGATACCGATGCCTGTTTCTGCATACCATCCTCCCGAACTCGAGGTGGTTCCGTACCACGTTTGAGCAACAGCGCCGTGAGTGACCAGCTCGATCCCGTTGCGGTAAAGGAACGGCAGATTGAGTGCCAGGAACGGCAGCGTGCGGAAGTTGTGCTCGACGGCCAGCATGACATACCGGTCTCCGATAAATTCACGGACGCCCGATCCCTTCAGGACACCGAATCCCGCGTATCCGCTTGAGCGGGAGTCGAGCGAAAAGAGCCGCTGGGGCGGGAGATTCCGGTCGCCGAGCCCTCCGCTGAGTGTGACCCGCATTTCCGGCGGAAAGAGGAATGACTCGCCGAACGTTGAAACGTGCCAGTTGATCGAGGCATCGTACCTCGTGAAATCGAATTCGGAATGAAAGATCGACGGCGACGAATGCTCAATCGAAATCTCGACAGCATCGCGCGATACCAAATCCAGAGGTTCCGATTTATCACCGATCAGAAGGTCAAGCCGGAGACTGCGCAGAAGCCCTTCCTGTACCGGAGGATTGGGGCGGTACGAGCTGCCCGTGGAAAAGAAGCTGTAGGTCGAGAGAACATCAAGTGAATAATCCCGTTCCGAAACAACACCCGCCGTGGCATTGAGATGACGTGTGGGATTCGCGACAACGAAAAACCGGTTCCCGTTCGCCAGAAAATAGTCCCGATAGTCGTCCTTGTCGATCAATGATGCCAGTGAGATGAAGAACGGCCCGTAGAACCCGTGGTCGGGAACATTGTCCAGCCGGCTGTACCATTCTGCCCCCAGGCCGAGCTTGCGGGATTTCGCAGCGTAGAGCTCCGACTCCAGGTCGTACTTGAAACGCTGGTCGCTGAAACCGACTCCCGCCGACCCCTCAAGGTGCAGGATATTCTGGAATTCGTCCGTCGACGTGTGATACCCGAGGAACACTCCTTCCACGCGGTTGAATCTCGCGTCGACATGGTCAAAAAGCGAACCCACACCTTCTCCTGAAAGCGACGAGAGCGGGCCTTTCGGCTGAAACTGCTTCTCCAGCGTCTGGCTTGTGTCCAGAGTCTGGTACGCTTCCTGCTCCTCGGCAGTCAACGGAAGAACCTCATGCGATTTCCAGTACGTCGAGTCGATATGGTTCGCACTCGAATCCGTTGTCACATGCGGTTTCTCGAAAATGGAATCCGGCAATGCGCTGTTGATCGCGTAATCATAAATGGATGAAACGAGCTCGATCCCAACCCTTGGGAGTGTGATTCCCACAAACGCGACGCGGAATCCCCCGTCGATATGGATATCCGCAGGCATCCAGAACTCATCATTATAGAGCGCAAATTGCTGCTGATATCGGAGATGAATGTCCTTCAGGAACGGAAAGACAAATGCCTCGTTCGGCTGGACATCGACGGCGATAACCGCAAAGGTCCCGTTGGCAATGGTGATCGTCCCGTCGAAGAGAGGCTTCAGGCGCGTCTTCGGCATCATCCTGATTCGATAGATTTCCACGCCGTTCGTCACCGAAGTCGACAGGAGCTTATACTCATAGTCGTCGAGGGCATTCGGTGCCGTCGGCCCCGTGAACACATAACTGAAGGGATGCCCGTTGCCGCGGATCGTAAAAAGAACAATCGCATCGTCGTTAAAGTTGACCACTCTCCGCACTGCCGCAAAATTTTCTTCCGCCGGGACGTTCAGAGTCTGCCGCTTCTGACGTACGATCTCCCGGAGCGTATCGCCGGAGCGCCAGTACCCTGTGCTGTAGGATTCCGTGATGCTGGCAATACTCGTATCCCGCCGCAGGATTTCGCGCGTGAATGCATCAAACTGGTAGCTCTTGATCTTTTCCATCCACTGGCGTTTGTGCGCGATTGCTTTACGGATAATTTCCAGTGCAGGATCTTCGGCAAGCACAACCATTTCCGGCATCAGAACAGGCGAGGCCTTCAGGAGCACGTCGTATACACGCGAGGTTTGTGGAACGGTCCGGAGTGTATCCGGCTCGTAACCGATATGGCTGATGACGAGCGTTGCTGATCCGGTAGGGATATTCAGCGAAAACTTTCCGCGCTCGTTGGAAATTGTTCCCTGAGATGTTCCCACAATCCGGATATTTGCCGCTGCAAGCGGCTCCTTGGTGGCGCTGTCGGATACCGAGCCGCGAACAGTGAGCGATCCCTGCGGGAATACTCCGGCGGGAATCAGAAGGAAAACGAGCGGAAAGAATCTTCCTATTCGCACCATGGAGATGATCTTCGTTTCGTTGCGGGAATTACCTCCCACGCCGGAACGACACACTCTCCTTTCCCGTCTCTCGAAGGAAGAGAGAGCTTTCACAACATTCAATTTCACCTGTCCGGCCGTGCCGCAAATTTCTCATTTCACCAGAAGCATCTTCTTCACATCCGTGAAGTCTCCCGCCGTGAGCCGATAAATATAAACACCGCTCGCCATCGTACTGAGATTCGCCGGGACAGTATAGGATCCCGCTCCGAGAACTCCGTTCACCAGATTCATGACTTCCCTGCCGAGCACGTCGTACACGGTGAGATTCACATGGTTCTTTGTGGGAAGATCAAAACGGATTGTGGTCGCGGGGTTGAACGGATTCGGATAGTTCTGGACCAACGCAAACGCGGTCGGAACACTTTTTCCGTTCGTGATTTTCAATTTCAGAGAATTTCCGTCACCACCGGCAACGACCAGGGAACCATCCCCCCTCAAAGGATGCTGCTTCACTCCCCCCGATGCGTTCTCATCAAGTGTGAGGGCCATTCCCTCCAGTGTTTTGATCGAATATGTCACCGTGAGCGGATACTGTGCTGATTGTATTTCAAGCGGGTACTCCGCCGGTTCACTGCTGGAAGATTCAAACGTTTCCATCATCTGCTGACTTGCGAAGCGCACATCAAATCCTCCTGCCGGCGGCTTGGGAGGAAGGGCGTACAGTGAAGGATTGAATCTTCGATCGCCATCTGCCACCAGATAGAGCTTCTGCTTGTGCCCCGACTGATCGGTAATGGTGATGCTGTTGGGGGGTTCCGTGATCTGGGAAACTGTCCGCGGCACGGCCTGAGGTCCGAGGTTCAGTGTCCCCGCGGCATTAGTTTTCAACCAATAACCCTTCCCCGGGCTCAGCGTAGAGACGATTTGATAGCTGCCGTTATAGGCAAAAACATTGCTTGCGACAATTCCCCCTGACGGTGCAGGTATGTTATGATCGACGCTGCCAATAATGTTCCATCCGCTGTCGACCGCCACGGAAACCTCGGGAAGGGAATCCCCGGTAAACGTTTCCAGTGCGGACGTCGGAACCTTCACCCAGTATCCTCTCCCCGGAACGAGCGAATCGACCATCTGATACCTGTGCACATACTCAAATGCAGACCCCACGGCACTCGGGAATATTGCCTTGAACCATCGGTTCGGCAGATCGACAGGTTCAGAGACGAGATTCCAGAGCGGGAGAAGACTGAGCGTCACATTAAAGGGATTTGTGTCGATATGGAAACAGCTGTCCTGCCCCGGCCAGTTTGCCAGCGGCGTCAGGTCTTCTCTGAGCTGCGGTGCCAATCCGGTCGAATCCCGGTACAGATCGAAGTAACGATAATCCCCGCCGATTGCATCCTTCAATCCCATCGCCGCTCCGGTTCCGTTGAATGTCCCAGAGACAAGAGGACCGTAGTGAAACTCAACGATACTTGTGCTCTCATCCAGAAGTATCTGAAAATTCAGTTTGGTTGTTGTTCCGGATTCATCATAGTATGCGGGCATATTCTTCCACTGCACGACAAAGGTTCTGTTCGGTGCGGTACCCTGGGTAGTGTAGCTGATTACTCCCGTCGAGCCCGTAGCAAGGTCAGCGTACCATGGTCCCAACACTTTGGTTGGGCGGGTTGTTGTCGAAAGAACGGGATTGAAAAATCCGCCGATCTGGCCATCTGTCGAGAGTCCGTATAACGCCCCCTCCGTCCCTTCGCCAAGCTCCATCCAGCCGTTTGTGCTGATTTGTGCAGAATCGTAGTCGATGCCATCATACCTGAATGCGAAGGGAAGCGGAACCCGTAATTGCACGTCATCTCCAACGGGCCCGGGCGATCCGCCGGAGATTTCGGCATAGGGACAATGGTCTTTCGTGATCGTCCATTTCGTGACCATCGACGGTGCCACAACGACCATCGTTCCTTTGACCGTATCATTCGTCGGATCCTGATCTACCGCCAAGGAAATTGCCTGCAGGATGTATGTTCCCGTATCCGGCGGACTAAAGGCATTGTCGAATGTTACGATCCTTGTTTCACCAAGGCCGAGGCCGGCAGTCTTCTTGATCGATGAAAACACCTCGACAGTATTCCTCAATATCCGGTATTTCACGTTGAACGAATCCGTTTGTGCCTGGATTCCGGCATTCTGGAATGACGCCTTGATGCCCGATATTGCCGGGCTCTGGGTGAGCAGCGCGCCGTCGGAAGGATAGTCCAGCGCAAGGGCATGATAGTCGAATGTCGGGATTGCCGTCCCGTTATACAGCTTCCTCTCATACACGCCATTGCCGTGCGTTACTGCCCGCAGCGATCTGTTGGAGGGTGAAATTACCAGATCGGCAACAATAACGGCATCGGGAAGACCGGTGCTGAACGGGGCCCACGTCGCTCCTCCGTTCGTCGACAGATAGACGCCGATGTCATTTCCCACATACACGTAGCTCGAATTGAATGGATCGATGGCGACGGCATCCGTGGGAACATCGGGGAGCGAACCTGTGATATTCGCCCACGAACCACCTGCATCGGCTGTCTTATAGAGATGTCCGGATCCGAATCCTCCGAACGTCGCGTACATTGTTTTGGAATCTTTCGGATCGATTGCCAGGTCGATCGGATAACGGTCGGGCGTGAGTCCAGTGATGTCGACCCACGTTGTTCCCCCGTTCGTGGTGCGGAACAGACGCGCTCGGTGGTAGATGGGCGCCATGCCGACAATAGCGGTATCCTGACTCGTCGGTGCGACTGCCATGGAAAGCGCGGTGTTGCCGCTGTCCAATAGGGCCCCGCCGTTCTGCACAGACCACGATACTGCGCTATTGATACTCTTGTAAACTTTGTTGTCGCAAAAATAGAGGACGGTTGGATTCGACGGTGCCAGGGCGAATGGTGTATTCCATCCTCCCACTCCGCTGAACCCCCACACATAGGAGAATGAGGCACCGCGATCCGTCGATTTGACGATGTATTCGCCGTTACGGCCGTCGGCATATTGAATGTTGTCGTTCGTCGGGTCGGTGGCAGTCCAGCCGGTTTCGTCTGTAACGGTGTTGTGATCCCACACCATCGAACCAAGATACCGGTAACCGGGAATATGATCCTGGGACTGGCCGATTGCCATGAGGGAATCACTGGAAGAACAGGAAAAGCCGTTATAAAGCTGTCCCGTCTGCAATCCGGCACCGACATCCGTATAGGTACTTCCAAAATCCGTCGACCGATAGATCCCGTCGTCATTCACAACATAGACCGTATTCGTGTCAACCGGATCGTAGGCATAGGAATGGTTATCCGCATAATTTGAGGTCACGGTGGTGAAGGTGACGCCCCCGTCCGTGGACTTTGAGCTCCCTACAGAATTTTGAATCACAATATTGGGGTTGGTCGGATGAACAATCACATAATGCGAATAAAATCCCTGGACCTGGAAGATGGGGTTCGTGCTGCTGTTGCTCACCTCAACCCAGGAGTCTCCAAAATCCGCCGACGCAAACAAACCCCCATTGCCGATCGTGCTGTCGGCGGAGCTCGCATAGACAATGTTCGGATTGGATTTTGAACCGCAGAGCATCGTCTTGCCGGTCGATGAGGGGAATGAGGAGAAGAACCAATTTACTCCGCCGTCTGTTGATTTCATGACGAATGGATTTATACCAAAATTGCCGAATGAGGCAAGGATTTTTGTTGTGTCGCTCGGGTTGATGACGATATCTTCCCCCATCAGAAGATACGGAACAACGTTGGTCCAGTTCTGCCCGCCATCAACAGTTCGATAAAGCCCTTCTGTCGTCGCGGCAAAGACCGTGGAAGGATTCTGCGGATTCATTGCAAGCCGCTCCACACCGCTCTGCTGCTGATAGGTCCAGTCGAGACTCTTGGTCCAGATTATTCCTCCATCGGTGGTTTTCAGAATGCCGATGCCGTAGCTTCCGCGTGTCGTTCGCACCATTAACCCGCCCAGTGCGCTGCCATAACGGTACACTTCGCCGGTACCAATATAGATGACGTTGGTATCTGCCGGGTCTATGACGATATCCGAAATCCCGAGTGCCGGATATCCGAGGCGGACCTGCTGCCAGTCTCCTCCAAGCCCTCCGGTATATGAGCGCCAGAGACCGCCGCTCGCCGTGCCGAGGTAAATCGTATACCTGTTGTGCGGATTCACCGCAACGCTGAGGCATCTGCCATGCAGATTCGTAGGGCCGATCGGCGTCCAGATATTCGATGAACTGACGGTTCTATCAAAATCCTTGCGCTTAGCGGTTTCAAGCTGATAGGCATGAAAATACGCCGAAGCGGGAACGTCCCGTTCCGGATACGCCCTCATGGAACTCCAGTAATTCAGTGCAGCAAGAGCCCCCGACCGGTCTTCGTGTTCCGGACGACGACCGGAATCGACAGTCTCCATGCGTTTCACGAGCGACAAGGTAGCAGCGAGAAATGTAGTGACGATGCACAGGATAATGGCGTATCTTCGTTTCATGGCAAATCCATCCTGGTGGAGGTGAGGAATCAAATTTAGAAACTTTCAAACGCGGAGGAACGGATTTCGATGACAAAATACTCTGAATTTTCAAGAGAATCAAGGAGGTATTCAGGTTGTCTTGCGGAAGTGAAGACAAAAAAAAGCGGAGGGCGTTCTCACCGGCGCCCTCCGCGGATAATCTGGACCGTGAGCTTATTCCATTTTTTCCGTTTGCTGTTTATCGAGACGTGCTATTTTTTGAGCTTCCGGAAAGAGTGTTATGGCTTTTTGGAACTGAGTATCCATATCGAGAAGAACGGAGAACCATCCCTCTTCTCCCCACAGACTCCGCGCCACATACGCTCTGAGGCGGGCGGCCACGTAGTCATGATCCTTGGCAAACGAGCTGCTGTCGATACTGATCCCCTTCTTCTCAGAAAACGACCGGAAGTCCCGGATCATCTCATCCGACACATGATAGTCCGATTTGAATTCATCGAGCCCGGACTTGTATTTTGCCCGGAGTGCAGCGCCCTCCCGATCAAGATATCCCGTAATGAATGGGAAGAAGACGTCGTGCCTGAGGAGGTTCTTGGTTGTTTCAGTAAGTTCCGCTGGTTTCACGATATAATCGGGAGTGATTCCTCCGCCTCCGTAGACGACACGTCCTCCGTCGGTTTTAAATTTTGGCTTGAGAGAATCGCCGGAGTTCGCCGTATCGCGGGTGTGTTCGAGATTATTTCCCTCTACCTCATTCCGGTCAAATGCCTCTTCTGCGTATTCTTCCTTCCCTTTGCCCGTATACGAGCGCTGAATGAGGCGGCCGCTTGGTGTATAGTACCGAGCAATGGTCAGCCGAAGTGCAGAGCCGTCGTCAAGATCCCACTGGCGCTGAACGAGCCCCTTGCCAAAACTGGTTTCGCCCACTATGAGCCCGCGATCCCAGTCCTGAATAGCCCCGGAGACAATCTCGCTCGCACTTGCCGATCCGCTGTTGATCAGCAGGATGAGAGGAAGGTGCTCGTACGGATCACCCGATCGTGCCGTGTATGTTTCTTCAAGTTCGGGAAGCCGCGCTTTTGTGAAGACGATGCGCTTCGGATGATCGGGTGTGCCACCGTCGAGAAAAAGATCCGCCATCTGCACCGCTTCGTTCAGGTAGCCGCCGGGATTTCCGCGCAAATCCAGGATGAGACGCTTCATGCCTTTTCCCTGGAGCGTATGAAGAGCTGTTTGCATTTCGGCATGCGTTGTCGCGCTGAAGCGGTTCACGCTGATATAGCCGACATCCTTCTTCACCATGAGTGCAACATCGACACTCGTGATGGAGATGTTATCACGCGTGATCTCATAATCGATAAGAGGCGACACGCCGGGGCGGAGAATGCTGATAGCAACCTTGGTTCCCCGGGGGCCGCGGAGTTTTTGAGATGCCTGAGTTGTGGTAAGGCCGACAGCACTGCTGTCGTTAATCTTCACAATCCGGTCATTCGCCAGTATCCCCATTTGCACGGCAGGGCCGCCACCCATCGGTTCCGAGACGACAATCGTGTCGTTGACGCTGATGATTTCAAGTCCGACTCCCTCGTACGATCCCTGAAATCGCTCTGCCTCCTGTTGTGTTTGCCGCGGAGGAAGATATGCTGAGTGCGGGTCGAGCTGCGAGAGAAGGCCGTTGATAGCCGCTTCATTCAGCTTCTCGAGATCGACATCATCCACGTAATATTTCTTCGTCAAGGAAAGAACGTCTTTGTACTTGTTCAGCTGGTCGAAAATGTTATCGCTGGAGAAGAGTGAACCGACTCCAAGCCCGAGAGCAAGCGCAGTGCCGACGAGTATTCCCGCTCCCCAGAGAGAAATTCTTTTTCGCGTCATCATCGTATCCTGTTGTTTCCTTTAGAGTTAAACACCACCGCTTTATGGTTCCTCGCGGCTCGTGAATAGTAAATGATTATCAAAACAACTTCCGGTAAGACCCCGGGCCGGAAGACCCCGGGTTCATCACATCACTTCATCAGAATCATCGTCCGGACCTCCTGGAAGCTACCGCTCTCCATCCGGCAATAGTACGTCCCGCTCGGCAGTCCCGTACCGTCGAATACCACGTCATGCTCGCCCGCCGGAAACACACCGTCGGCAAGAGAACGCACTTCCCTTCCGACCGAATCGTAGACTTTTACGCGGACATAATCCCCGGTCGTTGTGAACTGGATGTGCGTGGTCGGATTAAACGGATTCGGATAGTTCTGTGAGAGTGTTGTCGTCCAGGGAACATTCGTGGAGGGCTGTCCATTGGTGATCGGATATTTGGACGGCGTATTCGGTTGTATAAGAGGGAGTGTTTGAAATCCCTGCAGGAGCACAGTATTGAGCTCATGATCGGACACACCGAACCACTCTTTGAGAAGGGATGCATAGACCGAACGAAAATCAAACTGCATGGCAATATTATCGTTCACACCGGCATTGGCGGGGAGCACGGGGTTCGCTCCGACCACTCTGCCGTATACTCTTCGGCCGAAGACAAAAAGGGGAGCTGCGGTGCCGTGATCAGTACCAAGACTGGCATTCGACTTGATGCGCCGCCCGAATTCGGAAAAGGTCATTCCGACCACACGCTTTTCCGCACCGAGAAGGTGAAGATCATCGAGGAATGCCGCCATCGCAAGGGAAAGCTGGCCGAGAAGCTTCGCATGGACCCCGGTATCAGTCCCGCCGGTTGCACTTACCTGTGCGGAATGATTATCGAATCCGCCAAGGTTCACAACGTAGATTCTCGTCTTCAATCCTCCAGCGACGAGCTGTGCAACGATCTTGAGCTGATCGGCAAGAGGGTTTTGGCCCGCTGCCGGATAGAGAGATGAGAGGTTCGATGCTTTCGACGCCGCGTTCTTGATTGTGGATGAATATGCCTGCGTCTGCTGAGCCACTTCGCGCAGAAACGTCAGCTCATGACCCGCGGGAGTATCCGGTGCAGTATCGATGCCGCCGCTGATAAGCTGATAAAATGACGTCGGGCTTGTTAATGCCATTCCCATCGAGACAGAAGGTCCCTGCAGACCGCTGCTCACGACGGACCCGATCTGGATGGCAAGCGGATCGGGATCGACGGCACTCGGATAGCCGTTGGGATAATCGGGATATTCTGCATCAAGAAATCTCCCCAGCCATCCCGTATTCAGGACTGTCTCCGACCCGGAAGCGGTCAGCCAGATATCGGTCGCGCGAAAGTGAGAAAAATTCGGATTCGGATATCCCACGCTTTGAACAACTGCAAGCTGGTTATCGGCAAAGACCTGCTGCAGATTGGTCATCGCCGGGTGAAGTCCTGTCGCTGTGGTCAGGGGCAGAACTTTCGATTCGTCAATGGCAATGTTGGAACGGGCGTTCATGAGAGAAGGATACTGATCAAGCGGGATCACCATGTTCAGCCCGTCGTTACCGCCGTTCAGCTGGATGAGGACGAGAACATGGTCGGTTTCCTTTGCTGCACCGATCAATGCATCCAGGATGGGGGTATGCCCGTAGGCGCGCAGCGGAAAGCCGCCTAGAAGAAACGGTACGGTCGAAACCGGAACAGTCATCCTGACAAAATCTCTTCGGTTCATTTGTCGACCTTCATCACATCAGTTGAAATTCCGCCATATCCATCATGAATGTCAAAAGCGCCTGAAGCTTGGACTGGACGGCTGCCTGCTTCGCACTGTCAGTCGGGTTGTTTTGATAGTCGGTCCATTCCGCAGTCCATTCGTAATCCGGCAATCCCGGCAGGAGAATATCGTGGAGAAACTGAATCTGGTTCGCAGTAAGTGCGATCGGGAATAGCCGCTGTGCGAATTCACTGACGATGACGTTCGGATCGGACGGGTTGGAAACGGTGTTGACAAAGGCAATCGGATCGACTGCAAGTGTGAATCCGCCGTTCTTGTACCCGGAGCCATTCAGTGTGTCGGTATACTGATTTCGCTTCGGGAGCGTATCCGAATTGATCCAGAGCTCATGAAATTCCGGCGACTGATAATATGCGGGCCATCCCGCGACATTCGGGGGATCCCCGGGATCAAGCTGCATGCCGGCTGCCTGCGTCCGAACATGATTCCAGTGATTGTACTGAGTGGCAAGAGCGCTCGACGAGGGAAACGCCATATTCATCTGCCGGCACATTCCCACGCTGAGATCGATGGGGTTCTTGATCACACAACCCACATTGGCCGGATCAAAGAAATGCTGGCTTGCAAGCAATGTCTCCAGAACCGGCTTGACCTCATAATTATTGGAAATAAGAATCGATGCGAGCGGATCGATAATATTCGCTTCGATGACATCGTCAATAACGTAATACACAAACCACCGGTAGAATTTCCGGCAAATATACCGCGCGGTTTCTGTTTGTGCGAAGATCATATCCAGCATGGCATTGATCTCCACGAGTCCGCCCGGATCCGAGCTTCCGGTAACCAGCGTATTTTGATAATCCGATGAGAATTGCTTGTTGGTTGTGTCGTGTCGGGAGAGCGTGAAGTACGAATTCAGGTTTGTCTGATCATCACGCCACCCTGTAAGCACTTTTGCCGCGGTTTGGACATCGGCTTCAGAATAGTACGTATAGTTCCCTGGTGAAATCTCGGTCCCCTTTCCGATCGTGAAGAGCTCCTGGAGCTCACGGCCGTAATTTTCGTTCGGACTGGATTTCGTGTTGGTGTTGCCGTTGAGATACCGGAGCATTGCCGGGTCAATGGTCACAAGTCCCGCGAGCGTCCTGAAATTCCCGAGGGCATATTGCCTGAAGAGGGCATTCTGCATATAGGAGAACCGCGCATCGCCCACGACCGCGGTCTCGCTTACAAAATGATTGTGCCAGAAGAGCGTCATCTTCTCAACCAGAGAAATTCCCTGGCTGAGCATTCGTCCAATCCACCACGACTTGAACGACGTTATGCGAGCGCCGTTCGGATTCGTTCCATCGGCATTCAGCTTCGCCGCCGTTACCCACGTTTGACCGATCGGCACCGTGGTATCCGATGAGCTGGTATTCAGCGGCGGGGCCGGCGCGGGTTGATCGGCAAGGAGCGTCGAGAGAATGCCGCTGATCGACATTCCCAAGAGGGTAGCAACATCGGTTTCCCTCGCACCGAACATCGTCCTTCGCAGGAGATGCGCGATCTGATCATGCGTCGGGACCGTTGCAAGCGGATCCAGACCTGAAGAAGTGTGGGGAATACGTGGAAGAGTCTTGTTGGCAAACTGACTGACGGCAGAGGTGCCGGCATCGTGGGAATCGTCGACCGAAGAAACAAACTCTGCAGGCGAGGTAATGAACGATCGACGATCCATAAGAACAAATCCTTCTGATCAACAGCGTTCGTGAGAGGTACAGATCCCTGATGGGACTACTAAAAAAATACACTATTTTAGACCATTGTCAAGATGCCCATGATGCACTCTCATCCCTCATTTTTGGTACTCCGCATCAGAATCGCGGGATATCTTCTGAAAAGAAATTAATGTCCTGCCTGTGCGTATCTTTCGGTGACGACGCGTATATTAGAACTCTCCCAAAGTCAAGATGACCTAATCCACGCATGATGCCATCGACATCACTCAACGGAATCGATCAGTCCCGACGGCTGGTGACACTGCTCTTCATTGCAGCGGCTCTTGCGCTGAGGATGTATCATCTCGAAGCACAGAGCTTGTGGAATGACGAGATGTTTTCTCTTGATGTCGCGCGGCAGTCACTTGCAGACATCCAGCCCGTTCTTGTCGCAAACTATCATCATCCTCCACTCTTTTTCTATTTGGCACACCTGAGCATCCAGTGGTTCGGTGCCACGGCTTGGGCGCTCCGTCTTCCTTCCGCCATCGCCGGAGCGTTAACTGTCGGCCTGGTTTTCTCTGCAACAGATCAGATCAGCAGCAGGTTGAGCGGTCTTGCCGCAGGAGCATTCTGCCTACTCTCACCATTCCACCTGGCATACTCGCAAGAAGGAAGGCCGTACGCGCTTGCGGCACTCCTTGCGCTGCTGAGCTGCGTGTCATTTCTTTTTCTGCTGCGGGACGGTTCCATCGGACGGAAAGTCGGCTACGTGCTTTCCACGCTGGCTCTTCTCTACACACACCACTGGGGAATTTTTGTTCTCGCAACGCAGTGCCTCCTCGTCATTGCCTGGCACCGCAGGGAACTCTGGAAGCAGCTCAGGTATTTTGAGCTTGTGGCAATCATTGTCATTCTCTACATCCCGGAGTTCCTTGCGCTCCGCCGGCAAACGCTGGAATCCGCCCCCATCCAGTGGTTCTGGTCTACTCCGCCGAGCCCGCAGGAACTTTACCGTCTTGCCACTGCATTCTCGGGAACTTATTTCAACATGGCGTCGTCGGTGTTCGAACTGCCCGTTGTTCTTCAGATCCTTGCAGCCCTCGCGCTTATCTATCTGCTGACGCTCCCGTTGAGAGAATTCTGGAAGCACCGCGGAAGCCATCCGATTCATTTGATCGCCCTTTGTCTCGGCGGAACGCTTCTGATCCCGTTCGTGATCTCCTTCATCAAACCGGAGATCTTCCTCTGGTACCGTTACACCGTGATTGTTTTCCCGCTCCTCTGCGTTACGATCGGCGGCGCGCTGCATGCAAGCAGGATGGGGCGGAATACGATCGTGGCAGCGGTCTGCATCGGGATTGCGCTGGTCGCTGGCATCATCGGCGATAGTACCTATTATTCGTGGGAGAAATCCAATGCAAAGGAAGTCGCGGCATTTGTGGAGCAGGTTACGAATGACGGGGTACCGGTGGTCATCAGACCGAAGGAGTTTGCGCCGCTTCTGAACTACTATTATAAAGGGAAGGCCACGCAATACGACGAGGCGTATCTCGAATCCCCTCTGGGGAAAATTGTGGATACGATACCGACGTTCGCGTACGTTTCACTTGATGTGCCCAATCTCATCCGGAACTATATGAACGGGCATTTTGTAAAGTTGAACGAACGGCATTTTCCGGGAAAGGCGCACATGGGAATTCTCGTTGATGTCTACAAACAGCCACCCGACACGGATTCCACACAGAGTGAATAACCCGCTCTCAGGTCATCCACCCGCGGAGCCGCCCGACAATTTCCTTTGCCCGCGTGATACGATCTGCAGGACGCGCTGCGGTTGAAAGATCCATCCGCAGAATGAGTGCGCCGTTCTCTTCCTTCAGCCGGAAGCCCTGACCGCTTCCAGTTGTCAGCTTCCCCATCAATTTTTGAAAAGGTGACTCTGCCGCATCGGGTTCTCCATAGAACTCGAGCTTTCCCTGTTCGGGGAGTGTGATATTCAGATGCTCCTTATGGAGCGAAAGCTTCGGGAAGCCGGCATACGATGCAAGAAGCCGGAGTGAAACGAGGGAAAGCAGGTGATCAACCTCTTCCGGGAACTCTCCGAAGCGATCGATGAGCTCTGCACGGATCTCCAGGAGCTCTTCTTCAGTTGAAACTCTGTACAGCCGGCGGTAAATATCAAGCCGTTCCGAATCCGACTCAATATAGATATCCGGTATCAGTGCATCGACATCGGCGTCGATAGCGGATTCCGTCATCATCTTCATGGATTCCGGGGCAGAGAGATTCTGAGCCGACATGGAACGATTCAATTCCGGAGGGGTTCCGCGGAATTCCTCCTTTCTCAGCTCTTCGACCGCCTCACGGACAATCCGCTCGTACATTTCAAAACCCATCTCCATAATGAATCCCGATTGTTCCGCGCCGAGAAGATTTCCGGCTCCGCGGATTTCCAGATCACGCATCGCCAGATTGAACCCCGATCCGAGCTCGGTGAATTCCTCGATCGCCTGGAGCCGCCGCAGTGTTGACTTTGGGATCGCCTGGAGCGGAGGAGTGAGGAGATAGGCATACGCCTGGATGTTCGAGCGTCCCACACGTCCGCGCAGCTGGTAAAGCTCCGCCAGGCCGAATCGGTCTGCCCGGTTGATCACGATCGTGTTGACGCTCGGAATATCCACCCCCGATTCGATAATCTTCGTGCAGACCAGAACATCGTACTTCCGCTCGAGAAAATCGATCATCACGGCTTCGAGCTCATGCCCGGCCATCTGGCCATGGGCAACATGCACCCGCGCTTCCGGGATATGCGTTCGCACCTGCTCTGCAATCGCATCGATGTTGTTCACGCGATCATGCACCACATAGACCTGGCCGCCTCGGTGCAGCTCCCGCAGTATCGCCTCACGGATGACGTTCCAGTGCCTGCCCAGCCCGTCGCCGGGAATGATTTCCGTGAGAATGGGCAGCCGGTTTCTCGGCGGTGTGGTGATCAAAGAGAGATCCCGTGCACCGATGAGTGAAAAATGGAGCGTGCGCGGAATCGGGGTCGCTGTCAGCGCCAGCGTATCTACATTTGCGCGAAGCCGGCGCAGCTTTTCCTTTGCCGAGACGCCGAATCGATGCTCTTCATCCACAATCAGGAGTCCGAGATCCTTAAACTCGATATCCTTCGAGAGAAGCCGGTGCGTTCCGATAAGAATGTCAACCCCCCCTTGTGCAACCTGCCCGATAATTTTCTTCTGATCTTTTGGATTACGGAACCGGGTGAGATGCTCGATCCGTGTTGTGTACCGTGAAAGCCGATCCTGAAAAGTGTTGTAGTGCTGGATCGCCAGAATTGTCGTGGGAACGAGAAGCGCAACCTGTTTGCCGTTCATCACCGCCTTGAATGCCGCACGCACGGCAACTTCGGTTTTCCCGAAGCCCACGTCACCGCAGATCAGCCTGTCCATGGGCGATGAGCTCTCCATGTCGTTCTTGACATCGATTGTCGCCGTCGCCTGATCGACGGTATCTTCATACATAAATGAAGCTTCCAGCTCTTTCTGCCAGTGAGTATCCGGCGAAAATGCAAACCCCGGCTCCATTTTCCTTCGGGCATAGAGCCCGATAATTTCCCGTGCGATATCCTTGATCCTCTTCTTCGCACGTTCCTTCATCCTGTTCCAGTCAGCCGTCCCTAACTTGCTGAGTGCAGGTATATGGCCTTCCTGTGAAGAGAATTTCTGGACGCGGTTGATCGAGTTGAGATTGACGTACAGGACATCGTTTTCGAGAAAGTGGAGCTTCATCACTTCCTGTTCGATACCACCGACCCGGATTTTCGACAATCCGGCGAATGTCCCGATACCGTGATCGATATGGACGACGTAATCCCCGCGCTTCAGCTGCTGCAGCTCCTTCTGAGAGAATCCTCTGAAGCGCCGGCGTTTCGCCAGCGCGCGGCGTTTCAGCCGATTGAAGATCTCATGCTCGGTAAAGAGCGCGACGGCAACGCGTGTGGAGATGAACCCCTCATGAAGTGACTCGTTCAGAAACTGCGGCTTCGCGGAAGCGTCCGGCCGGTCCGAAGGTGAACCGATCTTCGGGGAGGTTAACACATCTTCCATGAGTTCTTCCAGGCGGCGTGATTCAGCCGGTGAATCGGAGGTCAGAAAAATTTTATATCCCGATTTCGCGAGCTCGCTGATTTTTCTTGTCAGTGCATTGACGCTCCCGTTAAACGACGGCTGGGAGAGCGCGCCGAAATCCAGAATTTCCAGCGAGGGAGTCGATGCAGATTCCGATTCGGCGGTCCGGAAGCCGGAATGCGCAAGCGCTGGAAACCGGCGGATCCTTTCCTGGATCTCTTCGTACGTGAGTGTGTTCCGTGCACCTTCCGCGATCATCTCCTGCAGTTCTTTTTCGATCAGCGCCGGTTCATCTAACAGGATGATCGTATCATTTTTGAGATAATCAAACAATGAACCGCTGAAATCCTTCCGGGTACTCCTCTCCTCTTCACTGTTGTCGCCTTCCCCGAAAAGCGATGGCACAAGACTGGCCGACTGCAATTGCCGTATCGAGCGCTGGGAAAGAACATCAAATTCCCTTATCGATTCGACGCGATTGCCGAAAAATTCAAGACGAACAGGATTCTCGCCGACAAACGGGAAGACATCGATGATGCCGCCGCGAACAGCAAAGTCACCGAACCCCTCTACAAAATTCTTGTGGCTGAATCCAAATCCCTCCAGCCGACCGGTAAGGTGTTGGAAATCTTCGTCCTTTCCGACCGTTATCTCGATGATTCTTGTGCGGAAGTTCTGGGGAAGGGGAACCCGTTCGGCGACAGCAACGGGGGAAGTCACCACCAGGAGCGGCTGACCGCCGGTGAGCGCCTTGAGCGTTTCGATCTGACCGACCGATGATGTGAGATCGAGCTCCTGAGAATCATGAACCGGCCTCGCGGCAAACAGTCGGACAGATGCATCGCCAAGAAGAACAGCGCAGTCGTCACGGCGCTTTTCGGCGCGGTCTTCATCCGAACAGAGAAGAAGTACCTGACGATCCGCATGACGAAAGAGATCCTCGGCAACAAACGCCATCAGAGATCCGGCGATGTTCCGGAGCTCGATGCGGGCACCGCGTCCAATCGAAGGAGTTAACATCCGAAGTCGTCCGAACTCCTGCGAATTGCCCAGTTGTTTTCTTATCGCATCAAACATGTTCATTTGAACCGGTTGAAAACAGTTCACCCCTACACGCCACCAGGAGGTGGAATGTAAGGGCTTGCTACTCTGAGAATCTACAAAATCAATGAAGGAGAATCAAGAAATGTTGAGGATCGGGAAGAGAATTGATCTGATTTCAAATATTCAAAACTTTTTGTACGTTGAAGGGATGAGAACGGTATTGGATATTACTGACGGCTGCCGGATTCCGTTGTACGAATTAGAATTCCGGTATGCGCGGAGCGGCGGAAAGGGAGGGCAGAATGTCAATAAGGTTGAGACAAGAGTCGAGCTTTTTTTTGATGTAAGAAACTCTACCGCGTTGACAAATGAGCAGCGAGCGCGGCTCCTCGGTGCTGCGAGAGGCCGCATCGACAAGGACGGCGTGCTGAGGATCGTGGCCCAGCAATCCCGCAGCCAGTGGCAGAACCGTCAGGAAGCCATCCAACGGTTCATGGAAATAGTTGAAAAAGCTCTTCGCCCAAGGAAAAAAAGGATCGCCACGAAGGCATCTGGAGCAGCTAAGGAGAAACGGCTCAGGAAGAAAAAACGCGCGGGCGAGATCAAACGCCTACGCGGAAGAGTCAGAGACTAACCGCCCTCCCGAATGGAAAATCCTCCCGCATAGCGCAACAGCATATCCGTATTACTCAGCTCAGGCCGAACCCAGACCCCCTACTTCTTTCTGGTGTATTCGAGGATCATCGTCTTCATGTCACTTCCGCCGATGGAGAGATCATCAATCTCGAAGGTGAATTTATCATTGTCGACGATACGCGTGATGTAGGCAAGGTTCTTGTCGTACTCGCCCGTCGTCGGATCATCCCCTTTCCCATAACAAGTCAGGACTTTCCCGGATTTGTCGAAGTTCCCGTCGGCGGTCGACATAACGGTCCCCATGTCGTCGATCCAGAAAAGTGTATACTTCTTCCTGTCGTTATCGTAACCGTTGATCCCCATGCCGTGCATCGTTTTCCCCATCACCTCGCTCTGATACTGTTCCATCACGAACCTCCCGCCCAGAATGGATGTGAATTCTGCTGTCCCGTTCGTGACGGTCGGAGGTTGATCCGGACCTGCAAGCCATACCGATGTCTTCACGTTCCAGGAGCCCACATACATTGCGAGTTTCTCGTGAGCCGGTCCGGGAGCGGCGGCCGGTTCCATTTTCTTCATCATTTCGTCAATACCCGGCGCGGCATTTTTGTCCTGGGCAAGGACAGCAAGGGAAAAGAGTGCAAGAAGAACGCCGAAGAATGCAATTCTCATACGAGATGGTCCTTACTAAAAAAACCGCGGGTTACACTTGTGTGATGTGCTGATTTACCTGTGGGAAGTTTGATCGTCGCGTTGAAGGGTTTTCATTTTTTCCAGGAATTCCTCCGCTTCGCGTTTCCCGAAACCCTTTGATTCCAAATACTCCTGCGTGATTCCGGAGCAGTCGAGATGTTCTGCAAGGACGCGTAATTCAAGGCGTGAAAACTGCTTGCTCTTCAGTGTATAATCTTCAAATGCTTCCCACGCAAGCGGCGCGACTCTCTTCGTAATCTCCGCCATTGCTTCTCCATACGCGCGTATCTCATACTGCGCGTGTGGATCAATCCGCAGCTGCAGAAAATGAAAGAGGTTATGCAGATCGATTTTCCAGTACCATTCGGTGTAAAGGGAAAGGGGCAGATTGACCCGAGCGAGTTCACGGGCAATGTCGGATTCAAGCATCTGCTCATATTCTGCGTACAGTTTCTGCTGCGATGTGAGAAGAATTTCCAGCACCCTCGAGCGCAGGTCCTCCGGCACATCCTCATCGCGCCTTCCCTGCTTGTTGCGTTTGCTCTGAAAGTGGATTACGTCGCGCTCCGGGACATAGAATTCATCCTTCATGACTGAATACCTGCCGGAATACTCATTGACATTCGCCGTTCGGTGGCGGATCCACTGGCGGGCCACGAAAATCGGGAGCTTGACATGGAATTTCAGCTCGACCATTTCGAACGGGGTAGTGTGCTGATGGCGCATAAGATAGCGGATGAGACCGCGATCCTCGTTTACGCTCTTTGTGCCCTTCCCGTACGAAACGCGCGCGGCCTGAACGATCGATTCGTCGCTTCCCATATAGTCGACAAGCCGTACGAATCCGGCATTCAAACACTTGAATTCCTTATCGAGAATTTCTTCCGCCTGCGGAATAACGGTGTGCGCCAAGAACTCTTCCTCTCAGTAATGTGGGATGCAAGATACAGAATCAGGGAGAAAGATTCCAGAGAAACTTCTGCTCATGACCCTGAAGAATAGAATCTGCAAAGCGGAACTGCTCTCTTTGTTTTTCCTTCACGCTTTCCGTATCTTCTTGACATGATTCAGGTTGCAGTCGGCATCATCATCCGGAAAAATTCCACTCCGGATATTCTCCTCTGTCAACGCAGGAGATCCGCTCCGTATCCGCTCAAGTGGGAATTCCCCGGAGGAAAAGTCGAGACAGGCGAGCATCCCGAGGATTGTCTACACCGCGAGCTGCATGAAGAGCTCGGGATCACCGCCGAGATCGGAGATCTCTATCACCAGCAGGAGTATGTCTATCCTGACAAGAGGAAATTCGACGTCTCATACTACCATGTTTTGAAGTATTCCGGCACTCTGGTCAACCGCGTTTTCGAATCCTATGCCTGGGTTCCGATCCCCCGCTTATCTCAGTACGACATTCTCGAAGGGAACGCCGACGTGGTGAAGAAACTGATGCATGAACCAATTTAGGATTCGCCCCGATAAGATACAGGAGGTTCACCGCTCGGTTCTTCAATGGTACCGCCGGCACCGGAGAGAACTCCAATGGCGGACAACCCGCGATCCCTACGAAATCCTTGTCTCCGAAATTATGCTTCAGCAGACGCAGGTTGACCGCGTGAAACGAAAGCTGCCGGTGTTTTTGGAGAAATTCCCTACGTTTGCTCACCTTGCCCGGGCAACCCGTGCCGATGTCGTGCGCGCCTGGAAAGGAATGGGTTATAATAATAGAGCAGTACGGCTGCGCGATCTGGCCGCGGTCATTCGAAAATCCCATAACGGAAAAATTCCGGAGACTCTTGACGAACTCCGGCAACTTCCGGGAATTGGGCCGTATACTTCTCATGCTCTCCTTTGTTTTGCTTTTCGGAAATGCGTGCCGGTCGTTGATGTGAACATCCACCGGGTACTCTCAAGAGTCTTTCTGCGCATGAATCACGTCGCCAAGTTTTCCGATCGTCGGGAGATCTGGAAACTTGCTGAACAGGTTCTTCCTGGTAATGCATACGATTGGAATCAGGCGCTGATGGATCTCGGCGCTACGATCTGCAAGGGACGGTCGCCGATGTGCGACCGTTGTCCGGTTTCGACATGCTGTACATCCCGCACCTTCCTCCAACGGCAAAAGCATCATACGGTGAGAAGAGCCGCCAGGCCGGAGCCGCGCTACGACGGTATCCCGCATCGCATCTGGCGCGGAAAAATTGTTGAAGCACTCCGGAATATCAATGGGCAGAGAACACTGCGGCTCGATGCGCTCGGATCCGAAATCAAGCCGGATTTTCATGCTCGCGAGCTTCCCTGGCTGCGTTCACTTGTTGAGGCGCTGGTCAAAGACGGTGTCGTCAAGACAGCAATTGCAAAGCGATCCGGAACAGTCGTGATGCTCGCCGAATGAAATCGCCCGGTCAGAAAATCACTGCCGATGAACTGAAAACGCTTCACCGGGAGAAACGGAAAGCGATACGGGAGCGGCTCGCGGAATTTTCAAGCATCCGGGATGACAACTACTTTTACGAACTTGTCTATTGTCTTCTTACTCCGCAGTCAAGTGCCGTCAACGCGGCAAAAGCCGTCGGGCAACTCAAAGAAGCAGAGTTCTTCAACACGGGAATTGATCCCGAGCCGTATCTTCATCAGCCCGATTATTACATACGCTTCCACAAGACAAAGGCGAAACACCTGCGGACGGCGCGCGAACAATTTCCCGTGATCCGTCAGCACTGCCTGAACGGGAGCACCAGCATGGAACTGCGCGAATGGATCGCCGCCAACGTCCCGGGAGCCGGCCGGAAGGAAGCATCCCATTTCCTGAGGAACATCGGTCATCGGAATCTCGCGATTCTCGACAGGCACATCCTGAAAAATCTCGTGCGCGTCGGTGTGATTCCCTGTCTTCCGAAATCCCTCACCTCAAAACGTTATCTTGACATCGAAAGGAAATTTTTGAAATTCTCCGGGAAGATTGGAATCCCGATGGATGAGCTTGATCTTCTGTTTTGGAGCATGGAAACAGGTGAAATTCTGAAATAATTTATTCTTGGGTGAATCCATGAGAGTACTGGTTATCGGTTCGGGTATGATGGGAAGTGCGGCAGCATACGATCTGGCGCATTCGGAAGGTGTGGAGCGGGTTGTGCTCGCGGATATCGATCTCGCACGAGCCAAAGAAGCCGCAGATTCGATCGGACCTGCGGTCGAACCGCAACAGCTGGACATCAACGATCCGGGCACGCTTATCAAGCTTATGAAGCGTGCAGATGCTGCCATCGGAGCGACCAGCTACACGCACAATGTCACACTCACCAAAGCGGCAATCGCTGCAAAGATCCATTTTTGCGATCTCGGCGGAAATATGGATGTGGTCAATGAACAGCTTCAGATGAATGCCGAAGCGAAGAATGCCGGAGTTTGCATACTCCCAAATTGCGGACTTGCGCCCGGTCTGGCATGCATCGTTGCAGCCGGCGCAGCAAAGAAATTCTCCGAGGTTCACGCTCTGCACATACGCGTGGGCGGCCTTCCACAGCATCCACAGCCCCCGTTGAATTACCAGCTCGTCTTTTCGGCACAGGGGCTTATCAATGAGTATCGCGAGCCCGCAGATGTCATCCGGAATGGGAAATCGACGACAGTGCCGTCGATGGAGGAGCTGGAAGAGCTCGTCTTCCCTGCGCCGTTCGGCACGCTGGAAGCGTTCAATACGTCCGGCGGCGTATCAACACTTCCGCGCATGTTTGCGGGGAAAGCCCGGGAAATGGATTACAAGACGATTCGCTACAAAGGGCATTGTGAAAAGTTCAAGACGCTTCTCGACCTCGGGTTTGCCAGCAACGAACCGGTGGTCGTCGGTAACAGTATCCGGACAGCGCGGGAGATTTTCGAGGAACTGCTTCGGAGAAAATTGCCGGCCAACGGTCCCGATGTTGTTCTCATGCGCGTGACGGTGAAGGGACTGCTCGACGGCCGGAAACGCACACTTGCGTATGAAATGATAGATTCTTATGATATCAAGGGGAAAAAGACATCGATGATGCGCACAACGGCATACCCGACTTCGATCATCGCGCAAATGGCGGTAAAGGGAATCATCACGGCACGCGGAGTCGAACCGCCGGAACAATGCGTGCCGCTTGATCCGCTCATTGCGGAACTCAAGAAGCGCGACATACATATTCACGAAACTCTGACGTAGAGCAAGAGAGGCATTATGAAACGTCCGTTGGCCGTTATCATCATCACCAAGGATCCGAAAACACAGCAGGAGATACACAACCGATTTGATGCAGAAACCCGCTTTCCCCGGTTTCGGCTGCTCCTGATTGCCCTACAGGCACTGTTTTCGCTGTAACTCGAGATTAACCGGAAAACGTCTATGGCAGATACAAGTTCATTTGATATCGTCTCGAAAGTGGATATGCAGGAAGTCGACAACGCGCTGAACCAGGCACGGAAGGAAATCCTGCAGCGTTTCGATTTCAAGGGCTCGAAAACATCTCTCGACCTGAATCAGAAAGAATTTCAGCTCATCATTGTTTCGGATGATGAGTTCAAGATGAAGGCGGTAGTTGATATCCTGCAGGAAAAGCTGATCAAACGCGGAGTTCCCCTCAAAGCACTTACGTACAGCGGGATCGAGGCAGCTGCCGGTGGACTCGTGCGTCAAACGGTCAAGCTGCAGAACGGGATCGATAAGGACAATGCGAGATTGCTCACAAAGATGATCAAAGATTCTAAGCGGAAAGTCCAGGCGCAAATCATGGAAGACCAGATTCGTGTGAGCAGCAAGAGTAAAGATGAGCTTCAGGCAATCATCCAGCTTGTCCGTCAGGCGGACCTGAAATTCGCGGTCCAGTTTGTGAACTACCGATGAAGTCGATCGTCGCCGTTCTGACCCTGCTTCTCGTCTCGACGGGTATCCGCGCCCAGAACGGTTTCCGCATCCAGTTTCTTCAGGACACCACGCGCAACGCCACCGTCGCATCGCTCCCACAATACGGAAAGCAGTATGCATCGCTGAACGATCTTGCCCGTGCCTTCAATCTGCACGCGATCAAAGATTCCGAAGCACTGAAGATCGATATACAGACTCCTGCGTTCACGATCCGGGCCACCGCGGGATCGCCGTACGTTGTTATTCTGGATCAGAAAAACAACGCAAGCATGGTGCAAATGCCGTTCAATGTGCTGTTTGTATCCGATGCCTTTTTTGTTCCGATCGAATCATTCATGCCGGTCCTTCGCAGCGCGCTGAATGACGAGATTGCTTTTGACGGCTTGACAATCCGTGTCGGGACGCCGCGGCCACCCTCCGCCTTCGATGTTACCGGCGTAACGTTCGAAGAGAAATCCAACGGTTACCTGATCCGCATTCTGTGCAGCAAGAAGATTCCCGATTACGAGAGCTGGCCGAAGCAGATCGGCGACAACACGTGGCTGTATGTGACGCTGGCAAATGCCCGTGCCGATGTCCCGGCGATACAGAAAATCCAACCTACCGGATTTGTCAAGCAGATTCTGGTCTTCCAGTCGCCAACCGCAGTTCAGCTGACGTTCAAGATCAAGGGAGAGGTGACCGGAACCGAGCCGCTTCCCGCGGAAAACAGCAACGATATTCTCCTCGCCGTTCACACCCCGACACCGGAGGAGATCGCCGCAAGGAAGGAGCGGGATTACGGGCATGCATTGCAGAAAGAGCGTGACAAATGGAAGCTCGACGTTGTCGTGATCGATGCAGGACATGGCGGGAACGACCCCGGAACAATCGGCGTGAACAAGACGAAGGAAAAAGACGTCACACTTGCGATCGCCCTCCGGCTCGGCAAGCTCATTCAGAAGAGCCTTCCGAAGGTGAAGGTCGTTTACACCCGCCAGACGGATACGTTCATCGAGCTTTACCGCCGGGGCCAGATTGCAAACCAGAACGCCGGAAAGCTCTTCATCAGCATTCACTGCAATTCGATGCCTCACAAGCCGAATCCCGAGAACGGCTTCGAGATCTATCTGCTCAGACCGGGAAAGACGGAGAACGCGCTCAGGATCTCGGAGCGCGAGAATGCGGTTGTAAAGCTGGAAGAAGGATACGAGAATCGATACCAGCAGCTCACAGAGGAAAACTTCATCCTTCTCGCTATGGCGCAGAGCGCCTACGTCAAGTACAGCGAGGAGTTTTCCAGCATTCTCCAGAAGGAAATGACCAAGTCGTCCCAATTATCCAATAACGGCGTCAAGCAGGCGGGATTCTATGTGCTCGTCGGTGCGTCGATGCCGAATGTGCTTGTCGAGACGGGATATCTTTCCAATAAGCATGATGCGAAAATCCTGACAAGTGCAAAGGGGCAGGATCGCATCGCATCCGCGATCTGCAATGCGATCAAACGGTACAAGGATGAATACGAGAAGTCTCTGAGCGAAGGGAAAGAGCTCGGGACGAACTGAACCCGTTTTGGGGGCGATCTCCCGGACCTGGCAGAACTCCTATTTTGCTTTGATGAGAAGGAGCGGCACGTTGACACTGTGCCGCACGCGGGTGACCGTTGTCCCCAGAAAAAGATCTGCAATGAACCGATGACCGTGCGTGCTCATCGCAATCAGGTCGCATCCCTTCTGGCGAACCCACTTCACGATTTCCTCAGCTGGTTCACCAAAAGCCAGATCCGTCTCCGTCGGAATCCCTTCAGCGGCAAATTCCCTTTGCACATTTTCCAGGTACTTCCTGTCCTGAGTTATCTCCGGACCCACTGCGTCCGGTCCGAAGCTCCGCGCGGCCCAGCCGTCGGCAACATGGAGAAGAACCACTCGTGCCTGCGTGAGCTTCGCAAGCTGCAGAACATGCTTGATCACGGCATGATCAGTTGAAGTGCCGTCCAAGGTAACCAGAATCGTTTTATACATGCAATCCCCTTTGAGGAATTAGTTGCCGGTAAGAACGTGCCATGCGCCTGCAATTGACTGCGGTAATCCCCAGAGATCCATCGCGGTAATGAGAAGAGCACTACTCCATCCGGCAATCATCAGAAAGATGCCCAGCTGCCATTTCCCCATGCGCTTTCGCGAGGATGCAAACTGGAGAAGGGGAAACATTGCAAACGGAAGTTGCAGAGCCAGCACGACCTGACTCAACGTCAGGAGGTCATTCACACTGGCGTCACCCCTGATGCCAATAATGAGAACTGCCGGCACAATCGCAAGCGCCCGAGTGATCAGCCGTCTGACCCACGGTTTGATTCTCCAGTGCATGAAACCTTCCATGACTACCTGACCGGCAAGAGTGCCTGTAATTGTGCTGCTCTGGCCGCTTGCAAGCAGTGCAACGACAAAGAGGGTGCTGGCAACGGCTGTGCCCAATAAGGGCGCGAGTGTCAAATATGCTATGCGAATCCAATCGCTGTCGGCGCTGAATACCACCATCTGGCCGCCAGCCACTGTTACGCTTGTCTTGCCATAAAATACCATCGCAGCGAGCACCATAATAGCCGCGTTGACAAAAAATGCCACGGTGAGTGCTGCGACCGAATCAATCGTATTGAATCGGATGGCACTCCGAATCGACGCCATGTCTTTTTGCAGCTTGCGGCTCTGCACGAGCGCGGAGTGCAAGTACAGATTGTGCGGCATGACGGTTGCGCCTATGATGCCGATCGCTATGAATATCATACCCCGCTCGCCCAATTTCAACCTGAGCATGGAGGCTCCCATTTCAAGAAAAGCCGGCCGAGTTTGGGGCAGAATGAAGATCTCCACAGAGTAACAAACTCCGATGGTTGCCACCAATAACAGGACAACCGCTTCAATCGTCCGCATTCCAAAATGCTGCAATGCTAGGAGAAGTAAGACATCCAACCCAGTGATGATGACGGCCCAGAGAAGAGGGAGATGGAACAGGAGGTTCAGCGCAACGGCACTTCCGAGAACTTCCGCCAGATCACACGCGCCGATAGCAGACTCGCAAAAGAACCAGTTGGGCCATCGCGTCCAGGAGGGGTACCAATCCCGGCAGCACTGTGCAAGATCCTTTCCTGTTACCACTCCCAACCTTGCCGCGATGACTTGCATGAAGATCGCCATTATGCTTGCAAGTCCGACCACCCAGAGCAAATCGTACTTGAACTGTGCACCCCCGGCCAGATCAGTCCCCCAGTTTCCCGGATCCATGTAGCCCACGCTCACGAGGATGGCAGGGCCCACGAAGGCACGCCATTGCTGCCAAAAACCTGATTTATAATGCGGGACGGGGATCGAGCCGTGGACATTGTCCAGCGAGAGCCGACTCTCCGGTAACGCGCCAAAACCTGTCGTGTTGTCCTGATCTTTCGAATCAGCTGAACCCAATTCCTTCTCCGTTAAAAGGATTCCATTTTTTGCCGTAGCATGAGTGCCGACCCTCCATCTTCATTACTCTCACCACGGCGCAAGCATCATTGACGATGGAAATCCCGAACATGAATCGCTTCCGCCACCTTCCGGCTGAGAAAGTGTTCCTTTCTTCCATCCTTCACGGTCACAGAGCCATCATATGCCAGGACGTTTGTAATTGCGAGCTTCTGCCCCAGCCGAAGGCCCAGAGATGACAGATGTTTCAGGATTTCCTGTTCATCATCTACCTGCACAATGACGACCGATTCACCCGGTACACACACCGAAAGAGTGCGGTGCAGCATTCCGGGGACTTCACCCTGAGCAGACGGAATCGGGTCGCCGTGAGGGTCGAATTTCGGATGGCCAAGCGCTTTGTCAAGACGCCGTTCCATCGATGCCGAGGTGACATGCTCGAGATGTTCTGCCTCGTCGTGAATCTCGTCCCAGCGGTAGTCAAGATACCTCACGAGAAACATCTCCCAGAGACGATGGCGACGGAGCATCTGCAAGGCAAGCTTGGTGCCGGACCGCGTGAGCACGACGCCCTTGTACGGGGTATACACGATGAGTTTCTTGCCGGAAAGCTTTTTCAGCATTCCCGTGACCGATCCATCTTCGATCTTCAGATGCCGGGCAAGCGAGGATGTGGAGACCCCTTTGCCGGTTGCCTGAAGTTTGTAGATCCCTTTGATGTAATCTTCCGTAGACTGGTTCTTGGCCATACCGCTGTATTTTAGGTACACCTAAATATAAATTTATTTATGAAAAAATCAAGGTGGGGGGCACAACGCCGGGAACAGGTGAACGGAAGGAGAGGGGGGTGACCGGAAGTCTCTTACCGGGCCTTTGCTTCCTGCCTCGCGACGACGGTATTGTAGATGAACATGAGGATTGTTGCCAGCACCCCGACGCCGATAAGTGCAATCCAGACCATCTTCGGGCTGCCCGTCGCACGGGCATTTTGATAGAGCCAGCCACCAAGCGGATCGCCAACAAACCGCGCAATCGCAATCGGAAGGAACGCGTAGCCCTGAAAAAGTCCCTGCTGTCCCGGCGGGGCGATTTCGGAAATATATTCATAATACCGCGGCGCCTGGATCATTTCACCGATCGAAAATGCGACTATGCCCGCGGCAATAGTCGGAATGCTCGGCGCGATCCCGATGATCACCCAGATAAGCGCCGATACGCCGAACCCCACGAGTATCGCATTGCGTGTGTGAATCTTCTTGGTAAACCAGTTTACCGGGATCTGGAGAAGGATGATCGCCCCGGCTCCCGCCCACGATTGGATGATTTCATACGGAGCGTTCTTATCGATAAAATCAGTGATATAGTATGGGATGATAATGTATTCCTGCCAGAAGATGATCCAGTAGAGAGAATAGATCAGAAGAAGAATCATGAACTTCACATTCCCCAGCACCACAAACAGATTGGCAATTTTCTTCCCGAGAGATTCGGTGACTTCGGTGCCCTCCTTTTTGACATCCCTGTACAGGAGGAGATTTACCACGAGCATGGCAA
>Ga0335080_10000877_pt1 | contig 28578 bp, 21 predicted proteins | sample Lox_Sample_34_FD_206720 | JGI IMG/M metagenome (GOLD analysis project Ga0335080, IMG submission 206720) | Soil microbial communities from Loxahatchee National Wildlife Refuge, Florida, United States - Lox_Sample_3.4 | ecosystem: Environmental > Terrestrial > Soil > Wetlands | place: USA... | reverse complement strand
GCTACGCGTTCTTCCAGGTTGCTCTTGAGCTCGGGCATTCCATAGTGGCAGCTCTCGGCCACGATGTTGTTCGAATCTAACAGCTTCCTCAGATCGGCCGGCTTGTAATCCTTGAGCCCGGCGAAATCGCGGTAGCTCCACGGCGAACAGAGCTCGATGCGGCGCGTGCCAATGCCCGCGAGCGCCTTCAGCGTCCCCGGAATGTCCTTGGCGAATTCGTTGCGGAAGGGGTACGCCTGGGTTCCCGGCGGTATTCCCATCGCCTCGGCCGGGAGGCGGAAAGCGGCCGCCGTCAGCGCGGCACCGCCGAGGAAAGTCCTTCGAGAAAGAGTAGACATGCGCCGCAATTCTATCACGCAGCGCGGCCCTTCCCGCCCGGCGGTAACGTGTCGATCCAATGGGAACTTTATGGCCGTGAATTGGCGGCACAAAAGCGCGTTGCGTGCGCTAAGATGGCGAAGCCGGCATAATTGTTCGCCGCCACGTCGTCGCATTTCTGGCGGTAGGCCGCCACCCCGCCGATATACGGCATGAAGACGCGCGGCTTTCCCGGCACGTTCGCTCCGACGTACCACGAGTTGGCGAGCGGGAAAATCGTATCGCTCGCAACTTCGTTGACGTGCTCGACCCATGCCATTTCGGCTTCCGGTGTGGCCTCGATGGCACTCACATTTCTGCTCTTCATGGCAGTCAGGCAGCCGGTTATCCATTCCACGTGCTGCTCGATCGACAGAACCATGTTGCTGAGGACCGACGGACTTCCCGGCCCGGTCACCGTGAACAGGTTCGGGAATCCGGCCACGGCCAGGCCGAGATAGGTCCGGGGGCCGGCGGCCCACTTCTCCTTCAACGAGACGCCCCCACGGCCACGAATGTCAATTCGGGAAAGCGCGCCCGTCATGGCATCGAACCCGGTAGCGAAAACCAGGCTGTCAAGGCGATATTCGCAATCCGACGTCCGGATTCCCGACGGGGTGATTGCCTGGATCGGAGTCTCGCGGAGATCCACGAGGGTGACGTTCTCGCGGTTGAAAGCTGTGTAGTAATCGGTGTCGACGCACATCCGTTTGGCCCCGATCGGATACTGCCTGGGCGCGAGCTTCTCCGCGACGGAGGGGTCGCGGACGATTTCGCGGATTTTGGATCGCACAAAATCGGCGGCGGTTTCATTGGCTTCCGGGCTGATCAGAAGATCGTTGAACGTCCCGAGAAGAGAGAAGCCGCCTCTCTCCCATCGCTCTTCATACGCGCGGCGGCGCTCCGCGCCGGAGCATCCGAGAGACGGCCGGTCGACCGGATCGACGTGATTGATTCCCAGGTAGGAGCTGCGCGCCTTCTCGCGGTAGGCGGGACCATTGGCGTTCCAGTCGTCGATCGTTTCGGCCGGGAGCGGAGCGTTTCGTGCCGGTACACTGAAGCTCGGCGTGCGCTGGAAAACATAGAGATGCGCCGCTTGCCGGGCAATGATGGGGATGGACTGGATGCCGGAAGAACCGGTGCCAATGACGCCGACATTCCGACCGGTGAAGTCGACGCCATCGTGCGGCCACCTCGCCGTCTGGTAGCACTTTCCGCCGAAGTTCTCGAGGCCTGGATATTCGGGCGCTTTGGGAATCGAGAGACAGCCGGTAGCCATAATACAAAATCGCGCGGACGCCGGTGCATGGCGGTCCGTCTGCACGGTCCACAGGTTCGTGCGTTCGTCGAAGACGGCGCTGGTTACCTTTGTGTCGAGCGCGATGTCGCGGCGCAGGTCGAAGCGGTCTGCAACGTAATCGAGGTAGCGGAGGATTTCCGGCTGCGAGGCGTAGCGCTCGGACCACCGCCATTCGCGCGTGAGCTCCTCGGAGAAGGAATACGAGTATTCCAAGCTCTCGATGTCGCAGCGCGCACCGGGGTAGCGGTTCCAGAACCACGTCCCGCCCACTCCGCTGCCGGCTTCGAACAGGCGCGCGCAGAGGCCGGCGGTGCGCAGACGATGCAGCATATACAGTCCGGAAAAGCCGGCGCCGACAATGATGGCGTCCAGAGGTTCGGCAGAGAGACAGGTCATGGCAGCATCTCCTTGGTTGGGGCATTGTACTTCAAGCAAGCCCAATAGCCATTACGATGGCAGACGCCCGAACGGATGAGCGGCGCGGCGCCGGCCATAGTTCACGTTGGCCCACTGGAGCATGTTCATCAAGGTTCGACAGGTCGGAGGTGGCCTCTTTCCGCCGCAGGCCGCAGCCGAGGAGGGCCAACTGACTACGCGTTTCGCGATTCGAATCGAAACTTGTATATAATCCACCCATGCGAGGAATACCCTGGAGCACAATCGCGCTCGGCTCGCTGCTGCTCATCTCGGTCTGCTCAAAAGGAGGGCAGGAAGTGCAATCTCCGCAACCTGAAAAGTCGAAGCCACCTGTCAAAATGGAGCAACGCGGCCGCATCCTGGGAATCGGCGGTATCTTCTTCAAATCCGCAAATCGCGATCAGATGCGCGAATGGTATTCGAAGCATCTTGGACTCGCCGACAAAGGCGGGGGCATGATGCTTCCGTGGCGCGAACACGACGACCCGCAAAAGGAACACGTTACAGTTTGGAGTATTTTTCCCACCTCCACCAACTATTTCGATCCCGGCCACGCACCGTTCATGATCAACTACATCGTGGACGATCTGGATGCTTTGCTCGACCGCCTAAAAGAAGAGGGGGTAAGGATCGACGCCAAGCGAATGAATGAATCCTACGGCCGCTTTGGCTGGATCTATGACTCGGATGGGAATAAGATCGAGCTCTGGCAGCCGGCGTCCGGAAAGCAATAGCCCAGAGTACTCGCAATCCTCAAGCCCAGTGCGTCGAGCTTTCGGCGATCAGCGGTTAGCGATCAGCTCTTGAGAGCAGTTACGGCGCGGATTGTGGACGAAATATCACGGCGGCGCCCTACCTGAATCCGGTTTGGGTGCCGGCTTGCATGGAGAAGAACGAAGGAGCTCCGGCCGGTTAAGCCGGAGGCACCGGTTATGTCCGCTTCGGCACTTCCCATTGCGTCCAACCTGTCCCGGATCTTCGGTCTCAGCCATCGAACGCCGTCGGGGCCTGTCGCTGAAATGAATGTCCTTCTTGAGAGAATCGGGCAGCGGCTGTATCGCGAGAGCGTGCCGGTTCTGGCCTCCTGGTGGCTCAAGACCGTCTATTGCGCCGGGCACAATCGCCAGTGGTGGATCGAGTTGGACGCTGCGATGCGAAGGGTCTTACGCAAACAGTGCCTGGACGCCACAGCGGATGAGGCGATCAGGGACATCGAGACGTGGGTTCGGCAGGCGATTCTATCGCGGCAGAAGGCGCCGGCGGCACAACGGCTGCTGGCGCCGCCGTTTCGGCGCGAGCTGATGCCGGGCCAGGCTGGGTCGTACCTGACTCGCGTACTGAACGAATGGCTGCCCGGAGAAGTCGCGCGCATGCTCACGACCGAAGCCGGGGTGGCGGGCTCAAGCGAAAGCGGCATGCCTGCGCTGACCGTGGCAACGGCCTTGGAACGCTTGCTGCTGCGCGAACATTTTTCGCCGGCGAGCCTCGAGCTTCTATTGGAAGCGGCGCGAATGTCGCCGGTCAACGCCTATCCGGCCGACGTGGAGATCTTCGGCGACATCGTCCTGGCACTGCTCGGACGGACGGCTGGGCCGGCTCCGCCGGTCCTGCCGGCTACGGCGCTGGCCGGCGGATTCGCGGATGCCGTGGGGCGGGCGGCACTTGTGGCCTGCGATGACGGCGATGAGATTCACGTACCTCTCGACGCGGCGCAGGCACGAGAAGTCTTCCAACACGATCCGGTGCGTATCGGATCCATCGTCGTCACCACGGACGGGCGCTGGTGGGAATCGGCCCGGCTGCAGAGCGGGACGGAGACCGTGATTGCGTATCGCCCCGGCGGTCGTCTGCGAATCGATTTCAGCTCGGAGCATGCCCGGCTGGTGGTGCCGTGGCCCGAGACCGGGGAGAGCTGGCCGGGTGCGGTTCATCTCCCCGACCATGTCGCGCTGTTTGGCCGCGAATGGCGCGGGCGCGCATGGGAGAAGGGCGCCGACCGGACGTGGCTGCATTTGGAATTTTCCAGCGCCCTGACGCTTCCCGAAACACTCGACCGGGACAATCCGCGTCCGCGCCGTTTACGGCCAGCGTCGGTAGAGATTGCCTGGTCCGAGGTGGAGCGGGCGCTTGCGTCAGGCGGGCCGGATGCGATCGATCAACTTCACCGAGGGGACCTGATTCCGCTGGCACACGCGCTGGAACGGCTGGTCAACTGTTTGCTCCGGCCGTGGCCGTCCACGCGCGGTGACGTCGAGCGGTGGCTGAGGGCGGTTCGTTACCACCAGGGCGCCGTCGCATCCGACTACGGACGCATTCCCTGGCGGGTACTCTCCGCGCCGGCCCGGAACGCGCTTCTGAAACGGTGCGGGGACGCAGCGTCGATGGAGATCCTGGCCGAGACGTTTGACGGCGCGCCGCCAGCGGCACGGACGTCGCCCCCACGCGCGGCGTAATAGATCACGAGGAGTGAACCGGGCTGAGCATGCGGTTGTAGAGAAGCATGCCGGCCGCGCACGCCAGGCCGATGCCGGAGAGAATGAACCACATGGCCGCGGGGTTCGGCCCCATCACATAGTTCGTTACCAGCCACCCGGCGAGCGGGCCGGCCGTGAACGAGCCGATGGAGATTGGCAGAAACGCGAAGCCCATGTAGGTGCCGAGTTGTTGCTTTGGCGCCAGGGCCGACACATACTCGTAGAGCCGCGGCGAGAGGGTCGCTTCGCCGATCGAGAAGATCACGATGGCAGCGGTCACCACGGGGACGGCGGGGAAAACGGGGATCAGCAGCCACGCGGCGGCGGCGATGGTCATGCCGAGCGAAATTCCGGTGATCGGCTTCCATTTCTTTACGACGATGTTGACCGGGATGGTCAGCAGAATGATGGCAGCCCCTTCCACGCTCTGCAAGAGCTCGAAGTGCTCGAAGTGGAGAACCTGCCTGGCGTAGAACGGCATCGAGTAGTAGAGCTGCCAGAAGAGGAGGTAGAAGCCCGAGACGAGCACGAGGAAAAGGAGGAAGCGGATGTTCGCGAACACGGTCAGCATGTCGCGCATGACTTTGCCGAGCGTCCGGGCGGGATCGGCAGATCGCGATACAGGCTCGCGGAAGAACAAGAGGGCGCCGAGCAGGTTTCCCGCGGAGATCACTGACGAGGCGACGATGGCGTAGGGAATCCCGAGCCGCCCGCGCACCTGCATCGCGAGCAGCGGACCGAGGGATCCGCCGACATTCACCAGCGTGTAGTAGATGGAATACCCAAGCGCGCGTGTTCCTTCGGACGTGGTATTCGCGACGGTGCCGACGATGCAAGGCTTGATCAACGAGCCGCCGATGGCGGTGAGGATGAGAACCGAAACCACGTAAGGAGTCCTGCCGATGGAGGCGACGATTCCCTGCCCCGCGTTCAGGCCGGCGAGCCCGATGAGGAAGTAACCCGGCGCGAACAGGGCGAAGCAGGCGACGAGAGTGCGGCGGAATCCGTAACGGTCGACGACACTGCCGGCCACGATAGGAAGTGTGTAGAGCAGGCCGGAGAACAGGCCCACGAGCGAAGGTCCCCTGGCGGGACCGAGGCCGACATTCTCCGCAAGGAACACCGCCAGAACGGACAATGTGCAGTACATGGCGACGCGCTCAAACAGCTCGACGGTATTGGCGATCCAGAAGGAGCGGGTGAAGCCCTCGGTCCAACTTTGGATGCGGCCGGCCGTGGTCATGGGGGTCTCCTTGGGCATTGGCGTACGTTGATCCAGTGTAACGATCCACGCGGGTCGCGATTCCAAGCTAGGATAGTCCCATGCGATTGATCCTGTGTCTGCTCGGTGTAGTGTCGGTTGGGTTCCGGCTCTCGGCTCAAGGCACGCCTGCCGTGCCAGCGTCCCGGGCCATGACTTTGGTCATACCGGGATTTCCCGACGGGGGCCAGATTCCCGTGAAGTTCAGCCAGGCGGCTCCAGGTGCGGCGCCCGGCGAGGGGACGTCGCCGGCGATGAGCTGGGCCAACGTACCCGCGGGCACACAGAGCTTTTTCCTCCACATGCACGACCTGGATCTCGCACGCAACAAGACGACCGACGATCAGGCGCACTGGGTGCTGTGGAACATCCCGGCGACCGCGACCGGCTTACCCGAGGGCGTACCCAAGGGTTTGCAATTGCCCGACGGCAGCTTTCAGATCAGCGCCACAGGGCCGATGTACCGCGGACCGGGAGCCGCGGCGAACGGCCCATTTCACCACTACGTCTTCGAGCTCTATGCGCTGGACACCAAGCTGGACGTGAAACCATCGTCGGACGCTTTCGAGACGCGCGCGAATGTGATGAAAGCGATCCAGGGCCATATTCTGGCCAAAGCAGTCTATGGGGGCCTATTCCGGCGGCCGCAGTAGTCCGCCGAATTCCCGCCTAACCATTTGACAGTCCCGCCGTCCAATGCCTAGAATACACCTAGCTAGTTAGGCATAGCCAGATAGGCTTTAACAAGTGGGCACGAAGAAGAACGACATCCTGCAAGGCACGCTGGCGCTGCTGATTCTCAAGACGCTGGCGGGGCAGAAGAGCATGCACGGTTACGCCATCACGGCCCACATCCACGCGGTTTCCGATCAACTACTGCGCGTGGAGGAGGGGTCGCTCTACCCGGCGCTGCATCGCATGGAGCAGGCGGGCTGGGTACGCGCCGAGTGGGGCATGACCGAGAAGAATCGCGAGGCGCGCTTCTATTCGCTCACGGCGTCCGGCCGAAAACAGCTGGCCCAAGAAGAGGAAAGCTGGGAGCGGCTGACGTCGGGAGTCGGCAAGGTTCTGGGCTATGCGTAGATGGCTGGGCCGGCTGCGCAACGCCGTCCGCCCGGGGCGGCTGGGCCGGGACCTCGAGCGCGAACTACGCTTCCACGTCGCGGAGCGCATCGAGGAACTGCGGGATGCGGGCATGAGCGCCGAGGACGCCGCCCGGGTGGCGCGGAGGCAATTCGGCAACTACACGGCGCAGGTGGAAAGGACGAGAGATATGGACATCGCCGAGGGATTGGATGCGACGCTGCGCAATGTGCGGCTGTCGCTGCGCGCCCTGGCGAAGTCGCCGGGTTTCTCGATGACGGTGGTGCTGACGCTGGCGTTGGGGATCGGCGCCAACAGCGCGGTCTTTTCGGCGATCAATGCGGTGCTTTTGCGTCCGCTGCCTTTTCCGAACAGCGACCGGATCGTCAGCGTCGCGCAGATGCAGGCCAAGACGCCGCAGCCCCATATCGCGCCGGCCCGGCTGGAGGACTGGAACCGTATGAACCACACGTTCCAGGCGATCAGCGGCTACTACACGCAGGACGATTCCGAGCTTTCGGGCGATCTGCCGGAGAAGCTGACACATGCGCTGGTGGCGCCGCGGTTCCTGGAGGTGTGGGGCATTGCGCCGCAAATCGGCCGCGACTTCAGTCCGGAGGAGGAACACTATGGCGGCCCAAACGCAGTGCTGATCAGCGACCGATACTGGCGGCGGCGTTTCGGCGCGAGTCCCGATGCCATCGGCAATACGCTGCGGCTGGGGCAGACTTCGTACACGGTCATCGGCGTGATGCCGGCGTCGATGGCATTCGTGCAGCGAAACGTGGACCTTTGGAGCGTGAGCGCGCCCGATTTCCCGTACGCCCGCAGCCGCGATCTGACCTGGTTCCTGGGGGTCGGCCGGCTGAAGGCTGGGGTGACGCCGGCGCAGGCGCGTGCGGACCTGGCGACGGTACAGGCGGCTCTCGCCCGCCAGTATCCGAAGCCGGATGCGGAGATCCGTGCCGGCATCGAGCCGCTGAAAGAGCGGACGGTCGGGGGTGTGCGGGAGTCGCTGTGGGTGGTGTTCGGGTCGGTGACCCTGCTGTTGCTGATCGCGTGCACCAATATCGCGGCTCTACTGCTTTCGCGCGCCGCGAGCCGGCAGCACGAGATTGCGGTGCGCTTCAGCCTGGGGGCGTCGCGCGCCTCGGTGGCGGCGCAGTTGGTGACGGAGGTTTTTCTTCTGGCGCTGGCGGGCGCGGGCGTGGGCCTGGGGCTGGCGGCGGCCGCGGCGCGGGTGTTTCAGGTTTTGGCCAAGGACCTGCCGCGCGTGGAGGAGATCGGGCTGGACTGGCGAATCGTCGCGTATTCGTTGATCTGCGCGGTGGCCGCGACGCTGGCTTGCGGACTGGTGCCGGCGATTGCCGGGACGCGGCGCAGCCTGGCGGGATCGCTGGCGTCGGCGGGACGCTCGCAGGTGTCGGGACGGCGGCCGGCGCAGTTCGTGCTGGTGGGAGTGCAGGTGGCGCTCGCGGTCACGCTGCTCGCCGGCGCGGGCCTGCTGCTGCGCAGTTTCCAGGCATTGGGGCGGGTGGCCGGAGGGTTCGATGCGGATCATGTGCTCACGTTCCGCATCAGCGCGTCGTGGGGCGAAACGGGCGATCTAAAGAGGTCCGGGCAGACGGTAAAGCGGATCCTGGAGGCCGTGGCAGCAGTGCCGGGCGTGGAATCCTCGGCCGCAACGTTTCTGCTTCCGGGCGTGCCCGGCACGTTTCCAGTGGAGCTGAGCGTGGCGGAGGGGCGGGCGGAGAGCGAACCGAAGATTGTCGCCGAATCACGCATCGGCAGCGCAGGCTTGTTCGCGACGATGCGCATTCCGCTCCTGGCGGGCGAGATGTGCCCGCAGGAGTCCAACACCCCCGGGATGATGGTGAACCGATTGTTTGCCAACGCCTATTTCGGCGGCGCCGGCGCGATCGGCAAACACCTGGGGCAGCCGAGCAGCCCATACTTTCCAACCGCGGTGGTGCGCGGCATCGTGGGCGATGCGCGCGAGCGCGGGCTGGATCACGAGCCGGTGCCGGCCATCTATTATTGCGGCCTGATCATGCAGCCCGGCCTGTACTTCCTGGCGCGGACGCACGGCAATCCGATGGCTTTGGGGGAGAGCGTGCGCCGCAAGTTGCACGAAATCGAGCCGGGGCGGTCGGTGTACGAGATCTCGCCGCTTACCGCGCATCTATCCGACGCGTTCGCGGAGAACCGGCTGCGCACGGTGCTGCTGACGTTCTTTGCGCTGACGGCGATTGCGCTGGCATCGGTCGGGCTGTACGGCACGCTGAGCTACCTGGTGAACGTCCGGCAGCGGGAGGTCGGGCTGCGGCTGGCGCTGGGGGCGCTGCGCGCGCAGATTGTGCGGCAGTTCCTGGCGCAGGGAATGCGCGTGTCGCTGGCGGGCTGCGCGGCGGGGCTCGGGCTGGCCGGGGCATTCACCAAGGTGTTGGCCGGAATGCTGTTCGGCGTGTCGCCCTGGGATGCGATCACGATGACCGGAGTAATCGCGCTGGTGATGGCGGTATCGATCGCGGCGTCGCTGCTGCCGGCGGCGCGGGCGGCGAGGGTCGAGCCGATGCAGGTGCTGCGGGAGGAGTAGCGCGGAGCAGGCTATGCGAGAGTAGACGCTCTACATGAAAAGTAGTAGAATGTCTACACAATGCGGAACGATGCACCTTCCCGGGTAGAGCTGCTGCAGGGAACGCTGGACCTGCTCATCCTCCGAACCCTGCTTGCCGGGCCGGCCCACGGCCACGCGATTGCGAAGCACATTCAGCGCACCTCCGAGGACCTGCTCCAAGTGGAGACAGGATCGCTGTATCCGGCGCTCCATCGCCTGGAGGCAAAGGGCTGGATCGCCGCCTCATGGGAACTTTCGAGCAAAGGCAAGCGGGCGAGGTTCTATCGACTGACTACGGCCGGGCGCAGGCAGCTCGCGGCCGAGCAGTCGAAATGGGACGCCTTCGCGCGGGCCATGGCGTTGATATTGAATCCAGCCGACCAGGAGGCGCCATGAGGTCCTTCTTACGCAAGCTTGGTTGGTTGACGCGAAGGTCCGGCAAGGAAGCGGAGCTGGGCGAGGAACTCCATTTTCACCTGGAGGAGGAAGCGGAAGAGCGCGGAGCCGGCGGATTGACGGAGGGTGAGGCCCGGCTGGCGGCACGCCGCGAACTGGGCAACCTGGCACTGGTGCAGGAGAACTCGCGGGCCGCGTGGGGCTGGTTTTGGCTGGAGCAACTGGTGCGCGACGCGAGCTACGGGCTTCGCCAGGTTCGCCGCAGTAGATTGTTTTCAGGGATGGCGATCGCCACGTTGGCGCTCGGTATCGGCGGGATTACCGCGGTGTTCAGCGTCTTCGACGCGGTGCTGATCCGACCGCTGCCCTATGCCGACGCAGACCGCCTGGTCATGATCTGGGACTACATGGGCAAGGCCGACGTCATGACGAGACACAATCCCACCCCGCCGGAGTGGATCGAGTGGCGGCGTCTCAATACGGTGTTCACGGACCTCGCGAGCACGCAGCCGGGCGACGCGACGCTGTCCGGCGACGGCGAACCGGAACAGGTTCCGGCGCGAAAGGCGACGTGGAACTTCTGGAGCGTACTTGGGGTGCGGCCGATCGCCGGACGCGTCTTCACCGAGGACGAGGACAACCAGAGCATGCGCGTGGTGGTGATCAGCTACGGGCTGTGGCAGCGCCGCTTTGGCGGGTCGCCGGGGATCGTGGGACGCAAGATCTCGCTCAACGACGAGCCTTACGAGGTGATCGGCGTGATGCCGCGGGGCTTCTATTTCATGCCTTCGCGCGAGGTGGACATTTGGATGCCGGCGTCATTTCCTGCCTGGATGCGAAGGAACTTCACGTGGCACGATGCGCAGATCGTCGCGCGGCTCAAGCCCGGCGTGACGCTGGAGCAGGCAAGACAGTCGATGACGGCATTGAGTTTGCAGGTGACAGCGAAGGATTTCCGAGGTCCCCACCCGGTGATTGTGATGCCCCTGCGGGAAGAGATTGCGGGCAAGACACAGACCGCGCTGATCTGGCTGCTGTGCGCGTCAGCGGCGCTACTGGCGATCGCGTGCGTCAACCTGGCGAATCTTCTGCTTTCGCGCGGCGCGGCGCGCGGGCGGGAGGTCGCGGTGCGCGCGGCGCTGGGCGCGGGCCGCGGAAGGCTGGCGGCGCAATTCCTTACCGAGAGCCTGGTGCTGGCCGCGTTCGGCACGCTTGCCGGACTGGTTCTGGCGCTTCCCGCGATGCGATTTTTGGAGAGACTTGTGCCCGAGGCAATGGGCGCGGAGCGGTTAACGCTCGATTGGCGCGTCCTGGCATTCTCCGGGGCAGCCGCCATTGGCGCCGCGCTGACTTTCGGACTCGCGCCGGCGCTCGGAGGGTCGCGGCTCGGGCCGCAGGAAGGACTCCGCGCCGGCGGACGCGGCACGACCGGTGGGCGCAGCCATTGGTTCCAGCACGCGCTCATTGTGATCGAGACAGCGCTTGCGGTTGTGCTGCTGACGTGCGGCGGCCTGCTCTTCCAGACCTTTCAGCACCTGCGAAACACCGACCTGGGAATCAGGAGCGAGAGGCTATTGACCTTCGAGACTCCGCTGTTCCGATACAAGGACTTCGACCGGCGCGTGGCATTCGTCAACGCGGAGTTGGAGAAGGTGCGGGCGATTCCCGGCGTGATCAGCGCGGGATCGATCAACGTGATTCCGTTCACCAACTTCGCGAACGCGACTTTCTATCGGCTGGAGGGCCAGCCCGCAGGGGCCGTACCCGGCCAGGTTGCACTTGTCCGGAACGTGAGCCGCGATTATTTTGCCGCCGTCGGCGCGCGCCTGCGGGAAGGCAGATTCTTCAGCGCGTCGGACCAAAAGTCCGATTCTCCGGTGGCGATCGTCAACGAGCAGTTTGCAAATCGCCACTTCGCCGGCCGGCAGGAGCTGGGCCAAAGGTTCAAGTTTGGGAACTTAGGGCAGAAAGGCTATTGGTACACGATTGTCGGCGTCGTGAAGCCCATCCGCGAAAGCGGCGTGCTGGAGGAAGCGAGGCTCGCGGTGTATCGTGTGCTGGAGCAATGCGACCAGATCGGCGACCTCAACGCAGGCATGGTGGTTCGAACGGCGGTGGAGCCTGCGTCGGTCGTGCCGGCGGTGCGTCAGGCGATCTGGTCGCTCGACAAGAATCAGCCTCTGGCGCGAATCCGGACGATGGAGGAGATTGTCGACCGCCAGCTTGCAACACCATCGCAAAGCTCGGCGCTGTCGGGCGCATTTGCTCTGCTCGCGCTGCTATTGGCATCGCTGGGAATCTACGGAGTACTCTCCTACGCGGTAAGCCAGAGGACGAACGAGATCGGGGTGCGCATGGCGTTAGGGGCGACGTCCGGCCAGATATTGATTGCTTTCGGCAAACGAGGCCTGGCGCTGACGATTACCGGACTCGCCATCGGCCTGGTGCTGGCGGCAATCGCGGCGCGCTCGATGACCACGCTGCTCTATGGATTTCGGCCGGACTATACGCCAACCGTCGCGGCGGTATCGGCGATTCTCCTGGCGGTGTCGGCGCTGGCCTGTTTCATTCCCGCGCGCCGCGCGTCGCGGGTGGATCCGATAGTTGCCCTGCGCAGCGAGTAGACGGGTTTTCTTGCGCCGCCGGCCCGCCTGTGGTGCGATACCTCTATGCGTTCACTACGTTCCGCTGCGCAGCGGTAGCGGTCCTTTGCTTCGTACCAACCACGGCAGCCCAGACCACCGTGCTGCCCGAGCAACAGGCTCTGGGCGGCGCTCAATGCGGCGCGGCGGGCAGCGAAGGGGCGCTTGTCCACGACGCGATTATTGCGGGGGCGGGGCTTTACGGTCTGACTGCGGCGAAGGAACTGCAACACCTCGGGCACCGCGCGCCGATACTCGAGCGGAATGCCGAGACGGCAACCCGCTGACATCGCTGGTGGACGCGCTGGGGTTTCAACAGGTACGAACCGAACTGGATGCTCCGTACTACATTTACAACGCGCCTGCCGAGGCGGGAAAACCGGACCGGGCGAGACGGGCGGAGCGCGCGGATCAGGCACTTTTCGACGAGGCGAACGAGGAGTACGAAGAAGCCGTGGACCTGGCCGCGCGCGCACAGGAGCACGAATACGGGCTGGCGCGGTACACGTGCGGCGCCGCGGGATGCAGCGCGGGGAGATGACACCCCGAGAGTTCTGCGAGCAGATCAACGGCATGACGGCGCGCAGTCGAGACTCCCGCGCTCGGGCTCCGCGTGTACTGCGTCTCACCGTCGATCGAGGGATGAGTTAACATTTTACGCGGCGGTATCGTCTACTGGAAGCTGGAGGCACTAATGCGCCTGGGGATATCTCTGCTCGCCCTATGCTTCGCGCCGCGCGCGCAGATCGGAGGCGCCGGCCAACCTCCGGCGCAAACTACGGGGAACGTTCAGAATGCGCCCGCAGCCACTCCTGCGCAGGACCTTTGCACGATCCAGGGCCAGGTGTTCAACGCCGCCACCGGCGAACCGTTGAAGAAAGCAACTTTGAATCTGCAGCGCACGGACCTGACGCCCGACATGATGTCGATGCCCGCTACCTACAGCACCACGAGCGATGCATCCGGCAAGTTCGGGATGAAGGACCTCGAGCCAGGAAAATACCGTCTTACCGTAACGCGCAATGGCTTTGTCTCGACTACTTACGGAGCCCGCGGCCTGAATCGTCCGGGCGCCACGCTTTCCTTGACGCGCGGGCAGCAGCTCAAAGAAGTCGTCTTCCGCCTGACTCCTCACGGTGTAGTCGCGGGGCGGGTGGTGGACGAAGACGGCGAGCCGGTTCCATACGTCCGCGTACAGCTGATGACTTACCGCTACCTACAGGGCAGAAAGCAGCTCACCTATGCCAACGGCGCCAGCACGGACGATCTGGGCGACTACCGCATTTTCGGTGTCGCGCCCGGGAAGTACTTTGTCAGCGCCACCGCGACCAATCAGAACTTCCCCGCTGCCCAGGACCGCTCGGCCACTCCTCAGCCCGATGAAGACTACGTTCCCACCTATTACCCTGGGACCACGGACGCCGGCAATGCCACGCAGATCGAAGTTACGCCTGGAGGCCAGCTTCGCGACATCTCGCTCCGGCTTTCAAAGGCGCACACGATCCGCGTGAAGGGTCATGTCACTTACAGCGTTGCCGGCCGGCAGCGTGTCACCATCTACCTCACGCCCCGGAACCCGGCTATCGGTGGACCGATGTCGATGCGCCCGACACAGGCGGACGCGAAGGGAGATTTCGATCTTCGCGGCGTGGCCCCGGGATCATATCTGCTTACCGCCGTGATCAACGATGGCTCGAAGACCTATCAGGCACGCGCTCCGATCGATGCAGGCGGCTCGAATGTGGAAGGAGTCAACCTCACGATCGGCCCCGGCATCGAAGTCAGCGGCCGCGTGCGGATAGAGGGCGCCGATGCGGCGGACTTTGGCAACCTCAGGCTTATGCTCCAGCCGCGCGAGCCTGGCGGCATGATGTTCGGCGGATTCTCCCCCGCGAAACTGGACGACAACCGCGCTTTCAAGCTGGAGAATGTCTCACCCGGATCTTTCAACCTGGTGGTGACCGGGCTTCCTTCGGGCTTCTACCTGAAATCGGTTCGTTCCGACCAGACGGATGTTCTGGCGAACGGCCTGAATACGGAAGCAGCGTCTGCGCCGCTGGATGTGGTCCTCCGCGCGGGGGCGGCGCAGGTGGCCGGCACCGTGCAGAATCCGAATACCAGCGCTCCCTCGCCGGGCGCCACCGTCGTCCTGATCCCGCAGGACAACGCGCGCAAGGATCAGCAGACCTACTACAGGCAGGCGGGCGCCGACCAGAATGGCGCCTTCACTTTCAAGGACCTTCCTCCCGGCGAGTACAAGCTCTACGCGTGGGAGGACCTGGAAGCGGGCGCTTACATGGATCCCGATTTCATGAAGCCGGTGGAGAGCAAAGGCGAGGCGCTGACACTTCGCGAAAACGACCAGAAATCGGTGCAGTTGACGTTGATTCCGGCCGACCCACCTGGCGGCAGGGACAAGGAGTGAGCGGGAGTCTGCCCCTAAATCGCGCGTGTTTATCCGCCCGAGCGAGTTGTACACTCACTGAAAAGGAGGAGAGATGAAAAAGGGCTATTGGGTCGTCGCATACCGTTCGGTATCGGACGAAGCTGCAATCAAGAAATATGGAGAGCTTGCGATGCCAGCGATCAAGGCGGGCGGCGGCGCGGCCGTGATTCGAACGGCCGATGCTATCGAACCGCGAGAGGCCGGTTTGAAGCAACGTATCGTCGTGATCGAATTCGAGAGTTTTGAAAAGGCGCTTGCCACTTACGATAGTGCCGCTTACCAGGCGGCGTTGAAGGTTTTGGGATCCGCGGAGCGGGACTTCCGCATCGTAGAAGGCGTGGCTTAAGGTCCCGCGAGGGTAAATGACGGGTATGAAACAAAGCGTTCCCAAGTCGGTCGACGAGTATATTGACGCCCAACCCATGGCGGTACGGCCGAAACTCGAAAAGGTGCGAGCCGCGATCCGGAGGGCCGTTCCAGAGGCAGTGGAGGGCATCGGGTACCGCATGCCCGGATACAAGCTGTACGGAAAGCCGATGCTGTATTTCGCCGGCTTCAAGGAACACTATTCGCTGTTTGCCGCATCGGGGACGTTCTTCGCAGCCCTCAGAGACGAGCTCAAGGGCTATGAGCTGCGGAAGGGGACGATCCATTTCCCACTTTCCAAACCGGTTCCGGTGAAACTCATCAGCCGGATTGCGAAGCTGCGCGCGGCTGGGATCGGCGGCACGGAGAAAAAACCGCCGGTCAGGCGCGGTTCCTGACGGGCCTCGAATCCAAGTTGGACTGCGCACGCCCAGCGCCGACTATTCCGGCAACTTACCGTGCACAACGAGGTCGGTGCAGGTGCGAAGAACCCGAACGTACTCGTCCAGAGCCGAATGCTCGCGCCGGCGTGCCTGGCGTATCAACTCCAAACCGGATGAATCGGGGAGCAGACCGTGGTCCCACTCGCCAACCAGGCGGTCCAACTCCCGGGCAGCTTCTTCGTGCACTTGCCTTGCGGCGTCCAATCGAGAAAGCCAAATATGTTTTAAATCCAAGACAGAATTCATGATCGAACGGGGAGCCACAGACGACAAACTCCGGCTCCGGGCTGCCGGCTGTACAACGCCGGAGGCCGCGGCGGCAATAATGCTCGGCTCGGAAAAAGCCGACCCTCCCATTCGCCACAGGAGACGCACGCCACCCGGCTCCGATTTCCTTTACAAGCCGCCAAACGGCTCTCATCCGTGAGCTTTCATACAGATATTAGCCCAAATCGGGCCCGGCCAAATCGGTTCGCGGTGTCAATTTTGCACCGACAGAAACATCGTCTGCGGCAGAGCGGTTCCGTTCAGCGCGACGTTGCCGGCGGCCGTGGCGGGGCCACCGTCTCCGGAAAAGGTCGGGCTGCCAGGCGGCGACGATGCGCTTCCCTGATTCGTCTTGATGATTCCCGTAGATTAGGAGTGTCACTGATGTAGACATTCCCCTGGGCATCGACCGCGAGGCCCGAAAGGCCCGGAGATCCCGACAGGAGGGAGAGTTGCGCGCGGATTACTTCCGTGGCGACCCGATTGAGGGAGAGTCCACTTTTGTCCGCATGCAGCGACTTAGAAAAGTAATCTGATGCTAACGAAGTCCGCGAGTATCTTCATTCCACAAGTCTCTTTTCCATTGCCATCTCTTTCAACGGAGGATATAATCTGGCAAGTCCTGAGGAAGGGAGCTTATATTCGAAGATGAATCAGACAATCGCGCAGTTAATGCAGGACACGATCCGGGACCCGCCTTGGCTGCAGAAGGCGCTACAGTCGGCCGTCGAACTGGAGTTATCCACGCTGCCGCCGTATCTTTGCGGTTACTGGGCACTTAAAGACAGCACATCGTACCCCGCGACACAAATCAATAATATCTTTTTTCAGGAGATGCTGCATTTTGGCCTGGCGTGCAATATGCTCGCAGCCACGGGGAAGAAACCCGAAGTGATCAAAGGTTACGGCACGATCGAGTATCCGGGGCCATTACCCGGCGGAGTGGTTCCGGCTTGCGACGGCGATCTCATTCCGTGCGATCCGAATTTCAAGGTGATGCTGGGATTTCCGGATTTTCACGCATTCGCATGGATGTGCGCGCAAATCGAGTATCCGGAGGACCCGGTGCCCAGACCCGCGGCAGCGCTTGCCGAGGAGACTTTTGCGACCATTGGACAGTTTTACGATGCCGTGGCGCAGGCCTTCCATGACAATACGGATAAGATCCCGTACGACACGTCGAATCAGCACAAAGGTCCGCTCAAACTATTTTTGGTCGACAGCCTGGACAAGGCGATCGCGGCCATCCAGTTAATTCAGCAACAAGGCGAAGGCGGCAGTAAGAACCCCTTCTCCGCGCCGAACCAGCTTTCTCATTTCTACGCCTTTGGCGAGATCTACTACGGACACAAGTACGTTTTCAATACGGCCAAAGGAAGCGGAGACTGGACCGGCGATCCGGTGACGATCACGGATGCCGATGTGTACCCAATTACCCCGGTACCCGCGGGAGGCTACACGTCGCCGCCGGCCGAGGTGGTCGATTTCGATCGTTCCTTCACCCAAATGCTGACCGATCTGGACGAGGCCTGGGCTCCCGGTGGGGCCGCGAAGCTATCGGCGGCAATCGGCGTGATGCCGGATCTTACGGACAAAGCGGTCACGCTGCTGGGCAAGCAGATGGCACGACCGGGTGGGGGGATTTACGGACCGCAGTTTCGAATCAATACTTCCGCGCCCGAGGGCGGCGGAACAGGCGGAGGAGGCACCATGCCGGTTTCGTTCGACAAGGAGATTAAGCCGCTATTCAGGACAATCGACATCAACCATATGAAGCCAATGGGCGTGCTGCTGAGCGACTATGGCTACATGTCGGACCCAAGCAACGATCACGGAAACGCGCAGGCGGTTCTGGATGTGTTGAAGGATCAGGAGATGCCGCCCGGCGGTCCATTCTGGGGACAGGATAAGCTCGACCTATTCGCCAAGTGGATGTCCGACGGGTATAAGCCGTAGTCGGCGACGCAAGAAGAATGGGCCGCGGATGAACGCAGATCAACGCGGATTGAAAACCGTGCCGGCGTGCCAAGATATCGGCAGTTGTCCCGGCAAGTGCCAACGCGCCATGGGGTACGGGTATTAGATTCAACACCCTCCGCTGGAACAGGGCGTGCTTTTGTGGAAAGCGAATATGCGGAGGACGAGGCAAATGCACCACTCGGCGGCAATGGCCGCCCTGGCTCTCGGGCTGTGTTCCGCCGTTTGCGGAGCCGAGCGCGGCGAAAACCCCCTAGCGGAAGGACAACGGTACCTGGAAGAAGCCGATTTCCGGAAGGCTGTTCTGGCGTTTGAACGCGCGGTGCGAGCGGAGCCGGAATGCGCCGCGCCGCATTTCTGGCTCGGCAAAGCCCTGGCGAGGCAAGCCGAGGCATCGAGCCCGCTGTTGGCGGGAAGGCACGCGCGAAAAGCGCGAATTCAGCTGGAGTGGGCGTTTCAACTCGATCCGCACAACAGGGAGTACGCGCGCGAGTTGTTCGAACTCTATGCCGGCTCACCCGAGTACTTCCGGGGCAGTCTCGAGCGGGCGGCAACCATTGTGGAGGAGAGTGACGTGGATCATTGGACCGCCGACGACATGCGGCGGCACCTGACGCAGACGCGCCGCGAACGGAACGGCGCGGAATGGGAAGTGGAGCGCGCGGTAAGAGGGGTGTGGGCGGCTGCCGGATATGCGGTTCCCCGGTTTTGAGATGGCATTCACGAGAGTGTTTGACGAATCAGCCCCACGAGATCATGCAACAAGTAGGGCTTGCGGATGAATCGCTCGACCTCCGCGCGCAAGGAGGCGGCTGCGACCTCCGGTCCATATGCGCTGGTGACGATCACGCGCATGGCGGGTCTGAGGCGCCTGGCTTCCACAAGAACATCCCGGCTCGGGGCGCCGGGGAGAGTGACATCCAGGAGAAGCACATCGATGGGAGAGTCTCCGCGAATGACAGCGATGGCTTCGGTTCCATCCGCGGCCTCAAGGACGGAAAATCCGCTCTTACGGAGCATCTTCGCGGTCGCGGTGCGAAGGGTATTTTCATCTTCCACGATCAGGGCGATAGCGGCGCGAGTTTCGCCGGTTGAGGCGGCGTGAGAATCCGGGCCGGGCGGTGCACTGGCCGAGCCTTCGGCGACTGGCAGGAACACGTAGAACGTAGTGCCCTTCCCCGGCTCGCTGGCGAGGTGGATCGCACCTCCCACACTTCTGACGATTCCAGAGACGACCGCAAGGCCGAGTCCGTGACCTAACGGTTTTGTGGTAAAGAACGGATCGTATACCCGGGCCTGAGTTTCGGGGGTCATGCCTCTCCCGTTGTCGGCCACTTCCAGTTGCACATAATCGCCGGCGGCCAATTCCTGCGGGATCCACGCGAGCCGGTCCGGTCCGACGGTGACGCGGCGGGTGGCGAGGCGGATCTCTCCGTCGCGATCTTCGAGGGCCTCGGAGGCGTTCATGACGAGGTTCATCACGATTTGGCGGATCTGTGCGGCGCCGGCGCGAACGGCGGGGAGATCCTTGTCCAGGCCGGTGTGGAGGGCAGCGTGCTTGGAGATGGAAACCCTGAGGAGCTCAGACATCTCTTCAACGGTGCGGGAGACGTTAGCGAGCCCGGGCACTTCACGCTCCTGACCGGTGAAGATCATCAACTGGCGGACGATTTCGGAGCCGTTGCGGGCGACAGCGCAGATGGCGTTCAGCGCCTCAACGGGACGGAATCCGCCGGCCAGCTCCGACGTGGCCAGCTCGGCCTGGGACAACACGCCGCCGAGGAGATTGTTGAAGTCGTGCGCGATCCCGTTGGCCAGCGTGCCAACGGTTTCGAGCTTTTGCCGGACGAGGGCCTGCTCCTGCGCGCGCCGATCGCTGGTGACATCCTGACACGCGCCAAAGATGTGCCGGGGAGAGTCTTCTTCATCGAGCTGCACCTGGCTGGTGAACGTGACGGTTCGCAATTCTCCGTCCGGCCGGACGATCCGGAACTCGGTGGAGCAACCGTTTTTCTCCGCAATGCCGCGTTCGATCTCGGCGGCCACGCGGGCGCGGTCGGGCGGCGCGATGATCTGGAGCAGTCCTTCCAGGCTGGGCGCGTAATCCTCCGGCTGGCCGAAAATGCGCTTGCATTCCTCGGAGCACACTACCTGATTCACGGCGAGGTTCCAGTGCCAACTGCCCACATGAGTCAGCCGCTGGGCGCTCTTCAAACGCTGCTCGCTCTCCTGCAGATGCTCGCGGATTTGAACCTGGTCGGTGACGTCCTGGGTCGCCCCGACGATGCGCACAAGGGCGCCGGAGTTGTTCCTGATGGCTTCGAAGACGGAACGTACGAAGCGGGTCTCACCGTCCGGCCGGGCGATGCGGTGCTCTACTTCAACAGGCGTAACATTCGAACGGGCGGCTGCGAGAGCTCGTGAGAACTTCTCGACATCGTTGGGGTGAACACATTTCAGCAACGCGGGAAGGCTGGCGGGGGCCTGCGATCTTCCGTAGATGCGCAGCAGCTCCTCAGACCACGTGAACCTGCCGCGTGCCAGCTCCATTTCGAAACTCCCCACCCTGGCAAGGCGCTGCGCGTTCAGGAGCAATGCCTCGCTGGCACCGAGGTCCGAAACGTTGCTTTGTGCGTCGCGGGCGATGCGGCTGCCGATGAGGGCGAAAACCAGCAGGGTGAGGTCGACAAAAAAGATGGACTCGTAGTTGGTGGGGGTGCGAACCGGAGGCGTGGATCGGAAGATGCTCTTCTTTTCGGCAATTCCCAACACCGCCACGGCGAACAGGACGACGCCCGCGGTTGCGATGTATGAAGCGCGATCCAGCAACATCACGGAAATCAGCAGCAGGCCGGGGAAAACCAGCATCGCGTGGCTGCGGAACCCATCACGCGCCTGGAGAACCAGAAGGATCGCGGTCAACAGCACGGCCAGAATAGCGGTGCGCGCGGCCCACGTCCACATGCCCGAACGATTCATGGCCGCGGCGGCGAGCAAACCGGCCACAGCGAGCCCCAGTATCGGCAGTTCCACGCGTTCGCGGGCAAGCGCGTCCAAAATCGCGACCATGCCGATCACAAGGGCGAACAGAAGACAGGTGAATTGAAGGGTTCGGGCGTTGCGGTCGCGGCCCGGATCTCCGGTTGGCTTGGGACAAAACCAGGATGACAAGTTTCGGTCCAACATGAAGGTCGTTAAGCTCCCTATCGCTTTCACCGAAGCGAGTGTTCGCTGCTTACCGAGGCTGCGGTTATTCTACCCGGATTTGCCAGCCTAATTGTGAAAGCGAATACGAAAGCAGTTTCAACACGGCAAGGGCCGAGCATCAGGTGATATACTGACCCGCCATGGAGGGTAGTGTTGAAACGTACCATTATAGCGGCCTGCTTTCTTGCGGGCGTGGGGCCGGCGTATGGCCAGACACCGACGATCACGTCGGTTCAGAACGAGTCGGGATCGAACAGCTTGTGCCCGGGAGGGATCGCGTTCGTCAGGGGTTCCAACCTGGGCGGGAACGGGGCCACGGTCACAGTCGCGTCGAAGAAGGCATTCGTGGTCAATGCCCTTGGCGGGACGACTCTGCAAGTGCAGCTTCCCACGGACGCTGGCCTCGGGGCGACCACGCTCACGGTGGGTTCATCGGCGCCCTTCAATATTACGCTGATCCAGTATTGTCCGGGAGTGCCCACCGACGGGCAACCCGACAACCTCGCGGCAGCATTTCATTATCCGTCTGGGACGCCGGTGACCCCGAGCTATCCGGCGTCGCCGAATGAACAAATTGGAGTGGGCGCGACCGGCTTGGGTCCGACCAATCCGCCATTCGCTACGGGAACGGCGCCGAGCGATACCAGCGCGGTCACGGTTACACTGCCAACCGTGAACCTGGCGGGCAAGGCGGCAACGGTCTCGACGGCGTTTCTACAGCCCAACAGCCCCGGGTTTTATGGCGTAGTGTTCACGGTGCCGGCCAGCATCACCACCGGCAACCAGAACATCAGTGTGAGTATCGGCGGGCTGACGAGCAACGTAGCGATTCTCCCGGTGGCGACGGGACCGATTGTGGCGTCGGTGACCAACGCAGCGAGTTACATCGATCCGGCGCTGCCCAATGGCCCGATCGCACAGGGCTCGATCTTCGTGGTGAAAGGCGTCAACCTGGGGCCGGCATCGATCGCGATCGCTTCGAAAGCGTTTCAGAGCACGAGCCTGAGCGGGACATCGGCGGCGGTTACGATCAACGGGACCACAGTGGCGCCCCTGATGTATTACACGTCCGCGGGGCAGGTAGCGGCACTGATGCCGTCGAATACGCCGGTGGGAGCGGGCACGATCACGCTTACCTATAGCGGACAGCCGGGACCGGCGTCGCCGATCCGGGTGGTGGCGAGCAATCCGGGGATTTTCACGGTGACCAGCGACGGGCAAGGCGCGGGCATCGTGACTTACGCGGATTACAGCCTGGTATCGGCGACGAAGGCCGCGAATTGCGGCGGGGTCAACACGACGTGCGGGGCGGCCAACCCAGGCGACGCGCTGATCATCTGGGGTACGGGATTAGGTCCGGTGAACGGGAACGACGCATCCGGAGCGGGGTTGGGAGTCAACATGACCTCACTTCCGCTGACGATCTGGCTGGGCAACGTGCAAGTGCAGGCGGCGTATCAGGGCCGGTCGGGATGCTGCATCGGCGAGGACCAGATCGTGTTTACGGTGCCGGCGAACGCGCCCCTGGGGTGCGCGGTGCCGCTCTCGGTGCAGATCGGGAACTTCGTGAGCAACAACGTGACGCTTCCGGTGGCGCAGGGCAGCCGGACCTGCACGCCTGCCGACCCGACATTCACGACGGCGACGGTGACGCAGGTGAGCGGTCCCGGCACGTTTACCTATGGCGAAGTGGATCTGCGGCATCGGGACGATCAGCCGGGGTTCGACGATAACATGCACGGGGAGTTCTTCCGCTTCTCGGTGCCCACGGCATCACAGCCGTTTTTCATGTCGTACGTGGACCAGTCTCCGCTGGGCACCTGCCAGGTGACGAACAACTTCAACGGGAGTAACCCGCCGCTCAATGTCGTGGGCGCGCCGGATGTAGGCCCGCAGATTACGGTGCAAGGCCCCAACGGCTCCAAGAGCGCGCCGATCAGCGGAGGGTCGTTCAGCACATCGCTGAGCGACACCGGGAATTTTCTGGTTCCTGGGGCTTATACGATCAGCGCGCCGGGCGGCGCGGATTCTCCGGGTTTCAAGGTACCGCTGACGTTTCCGGCTCTGCCCACGCTGACGAGTCCGCAGCCGGACGCTCCCAATCCGATACCGGTGACCCGCGCCAATGGGCTGACGGTCACGTGGTCCGGGGGGCAGGCGAATGCGGCCGTCCAGATCGAAGTCCAGAGCGCTACGGACAGCACCTATAACATCGGGTCGGATATTTTGTGCTGGGCTCCCGCGGGACCTGGGACGTTTACCGTTCCGCCGAGCGTCCTCGTGACGCTTCCAGCCGGCAATTTCGCGCAGCTCGCCTTCCGCCCGTTTGCGCCCTATACGACGCTGACGGGTTCCGGGCTGAATGTTTCGAAGGTGGCTGCGTGGAACGTCATCTTCACGCCGCTGACGATCAGGTAACGAGGGCCTGTGGGGTAGGCCTGCAGAGCGCGCCTGCGGCGCTGGACAGGCTCAAGCCTGTCCGACAAAGACCAAACCAGATACACTTAGTAACCTGTTTGCGCCATGCGGCGGAGGATCTCTTCGCTGTAGGTGTTCATGCGGGCGGGCTTGCGGCGGAGGGGGCTGGGCAGGATGGCGGCGAGGCGCGCCGACTGGTCGCGGGTGAGGCGCGCGGCGGGGACGCCGTACCAGGATTGCGCGGCGGCCTCGGCGCCGTAGACGCCGGGGCCCCACTCGACGACGTTGAGATAAAGCTCGAGAATGCGCTGCTTGGAGAGGAACCACTCGGCGGTCGGCGCGAGGGTGAATTCGATGGCTTTGCGCAGGAAACTGCGGCGGGTGGTGAAGAACAAATTTTTGACCAATTGTTGCGTGATGGTGGAGCCGCCGCGGCCGACGCGGCCCTCGTCGAGATCCTGGTCGACCACCTTTTGCACTTCCTTCCAATCGATGCCGTGGTGCTGAAAGAAGCGGCCGTCCTCGGCGGAGATGACGGCGTGCTGGAGGTCGGGCGCAATGCGGCCCAGAGGCATCCAGACCTGGCGCTTGCGGTAGGGCTTATGTTCCAGGCTGGCTTCGAGGCGTCGCTGGACCTGAACCATGGTTGTCGGCGGATCGATCCAGCGTAAGGCGGCGAGCGCGGTGAGACAGAGCAGGTATAGGCCGATGCAGAAGGCGAGGATGAACAGGACGATGCGGCGAAACCAGCCGCCGTGGCGCTTCGCGCGGGTGGGCACTATCCGATAGTAACAACCGGGGTGCGGCGGAACGCCCGTTCATTCATACCGAAGCGCCACCATCGGGTCGACGCGGGTGGCGCGGCGGGCGGGGATGTATCCGGCCAGGGCGGTGATGGCGAGCAGGAGCGCGACGCTGCCGGCGATGGTGAGCGGATCCTGCGGGGTCAGGCCGTAGAGAAAGGTCTGCACCAGGCGCGTGCAAGCGAAGGCGGCGGGGAGGCCGATGGCGGCGCCGATGGCGACGAGCAGGGCGGTCTCGCGCAGGATCAGCCAGCGGACCTCGCCGGCGTGCGCGCCCAGCGCCATGCGGATGCCGATCTCGCGCACGCGGCGGGCGACAGCGTGCGCCATCACGCCGTAGAGGCCGACGGCGGCCAGCAGGACGGCGAGCGCGCCGAAGAAGCCGCAGAGCGTGGTGAGCACGCGCTCCTGGGAGATGTTGTTGTCGAACTGGTCGGACATGGTGAGGGTCTGCAGGATGGGGATGGCGGGATCGAGGACGGCGGCTTCGCGGCGAACGGCACTGACGATGCGCTCAGGGCTGGCGGTGGTGCGGACGACCAGTTGGCGCGAGCCGGCTCCATCGCGCCAGACGGGCACGTAGACCATGGGCTCGATGGCCTGACGCAGGTCGAAGTAGTTGGCGTCCTTGACCACGCCGACGATCTCGTAGGTCTCTTCCATTTTGAACTTGTCGTCCCGGCACATGAGGCCGCCGATGGCGGAGCGGCCGGCGAAGAATTTTTTCGCGAAACTCTCATTGACGATGATGACCCGGGGGCCGGTGCGCCTGGCTTCGGGGTCGGGCTTAGGTCCGGGGTCGGGCGTGAAGGCAGGGCTATCGGTGTCGCGGAAGTCGCGGCCGGCGAGAAGCGGGATGCCGAGGGCATCGAAGAAGCGGGGGCTCACCGAGTTGAAATCGACGTAGGGCTTCTCGTCGGGCTTGAACTCGTAGCCTTGCACGCGAATGGTGCTGTTCCACCGCGAGCCGCTGAGTGGCGTGATGCTGGCGAGGCTGGCGGCGCGGACCTCGGGCCAGGAGGCGGCCTTGCCCACCAGGCGCTCATAGTAATCGCGCAGGCGCTGGCCTTTGTAGCCGCTGGCCTGCGGATTGACGTTGACGATGAGCACGCGCTCGCGGACGAATCCGGGGTCGAGGGATTCCAGGTTGCCGAGGCTACGGACGAAGAGGCCAGCACCGATCAGGAGCAGCAGGGAGAGCGCGACTTGCAGGACCACGAGGCCGCGGCGCAGGTCGAAGCGGCGGCGGCGCGCGGCGGCAGTTTCGCTTTTCAGGGCGCCCACGAGGTCCGGGCGCGTGGATTGCAGAGCGGGCGCGAGGCCGCAGACCAAGCCGGTGACGAGGCTAGCGAGGAAGGCGAAGGCGAGCACGCGAAGGTCGGGCGAGAGGTGCAGGTCGATGGGGATGGTGCGTTTGGGCATGAGATCGAGCAGGGCGCGAACGCCCCACCAGGCGAAGGCCAGTCCGGCGAGTCCTCCGAGGACGGATACGACGAGGGTCTCCATCAGGAGCTGGCGGACGAGGCGGGCGCGGGCGGCACCGATGGCGAGACGCACGGCGATCTCCCTCTGGCGTCCGGCGGCGCGGGCCAGCAGCAGATTGGCCACGTTGGCACAGGCGATGAGCAGCACCAGCCCGACTACGATCATGAGCACGCCGAGCGGCTTGGAAAATTGAATGCGGAAGTACGACCAGCCGCCGCTGCCGGGCAAGACCACCAGGCGGTTGTAGACGGCATATTCCTTGTCGTACGCGGCGGGGGGCTTGTATTCGGGATCGGCTTTGAGGATCTGCTGCCAGAGAACGTTCAGCTCGCTGGTGGCGGAGGCGGTGGTCACGCCGGGTTTGAGGCGGGCGATCAGGTTGAGCCACCACCAGTGGCGGGTGTTCCAACTGTTGGCGGGAGGGTTGGTGGCCGGCATCATGACGATGGGCATGAAGAGATCGCTGTGGTTGCCGATGGCGGTGCCGTGGAATCCGCGGGCGGCGACTCCGATCACGGAGAACGAGATGCCGTTGAGCGTGACGGCGCGGCCCAGGATTTTGGGGTCGCCCGCGAAGCGGCGCTGCCAGAGGTCGTAGGAGAGGACGACGTACGGATGCGCACCTTCGGTGAGATTGTCCTCGGGCGTGAAGAGGCGTCCGATGGCGGGGGGAACGCCGAGCTCGCTGAAGTAATTGCCGGAGACGCGTGCGACGGGCACGACTTCGGCGGAAGTACCGTGCTCGCCGGGAACTGCGAAGGCGAGCGTGGAGCCCTCGCTGGTGGCGATGACGCCGGCGTAGGATTGGTTGTGGTCGCGGATGTAGCGGTAGTCGGGGTAGTTGTAGGAGTTCGAAGGCTTAGTTGGATTGCGCGCGAGCACTGCGAGCTGCTCAGGGGCGCGCACGGGCAGCGAGCGCAGGACGATGTAATCGATGAGGGTGAAGATGGCAGTGTTGGCGCCGATGCCGAGCGCGAGCGAAAGCACGGCGACGGCGGCGAAGGCACGGTTCTGGACGAGAATACGCAGCGCGTAGCGGATGTCTTGCAGCACGAACGTTAGACGGCGGGAGGGGGCGGATCGTTGGGGAGAATCGGGGCAGGCCGGAAGCCTGCCCCACGAATACATTCAGAATGAGAAGCGGCCGGAGAACTGCAGTTTGCGCGGCTGGTTGGCCATGGTGGTAAACGTGCCGAAATTGGCGGCGTCGATGTTGGTTCCGGGCGCGGCGAAGTGGACGGCGTTGTTGATGTTGAACGCGTCGGCCTGGAAGGCGAGCTTGAAGCGCTCGCGGATGCTGAATTCGCGGCGGACGCTGAGATCGACGTCTGCATTGTGGGGGGCGAACAGCCCGTACGGAGCCGACCGGGCGATGTTTCCCACGGTGTACGCGGGCGGATCCACGAAGGCGGTTTTGTCGAGGTAGGGGGTCGAGGTCACGTTCTTGCCGCCGCTGCCAAAGTCTCCGTTGATCCAAACACTGCCGCTGAACGAGGGATTGTAATTCGGATAACAGGTGCCGAGGATTCCGCCGGAGGTACACGTGCCGCCGATGGTCAGCGGAGCTCCGCTCTGGTAGGTGGCCAGGCCGGAGATCTGCCAGTGGCTAATGATTGCGCTCACCACCGTAGAGCCGCTGTTCATTTTGTGGCCGGCGCCGAAGGGCAACTGATAGACGAAGATCAGGCTGCCGACGTGCGCGTGATCGATGGTACCCGGCGCTCTTTCCAGCGCATTATTGAACGGATTGCGCGGGGAACCGACCAAGTCGTCGAGCTGTTTGCTGAAGGTATAAGCGAGGGTGAAAGTAAGTCCCTTGGCGAAACGGTGAGTAAGTGTGGTCTGCAGGGCGTTGTAAGTCGAGATTCCCAAGTTGGCCCACGGATTGGAGATGCCGCTGTACTGGGGGTAGGGCTTCAGCGCCTGGGCGATGGTGCCGGTGAAATTCGGGAACGGGATGCCGATGTTGGGGAAGACCGCCTGCGCCTGCGCCAGCGTAGTCGCGGACAAAGTCTGGCCGAGCAGCGGCCCGAGCACGATGTACTGGAGGGGAATCTGGTTGGTGAACGGCCCGGCGTTGCCTGCGCCGGGCAGGAAGTGGCCGCTGCTGCCGCTGTAGGCGACGCTGAGCGTGAGGTCGTGAGTGAAGGATCGCTGAATGTTGAAATTCCAGTTCTGGTAGTAGGGCGGTTTGCCGCCGATTTGCGGGTCGCCATAGGTGATGGTCTGGGCAGTGCTGGGCCCGGCGATGGGAGCACCGGCGGCGGCGGTGATGAATCCGATGCCGTAGCTGGGATTGAAGAATGGAGGGGCCTGGTAGGGCGGATAGCCGTTGGCCCAATTGAATGCGGGCTGGCCGGTGGCTACGCTGCTGAAGGAGGCGCTGGTATTGAAGCCGAGCTGGCTCAGGCCCTGCCTCCCGTTGGTGCGCCCACCGACACCGCCGGCGTGGACGTAGACCAGCGAATAGCCGGCACGGATCACGGTCTTGTCATCGAGGCGGTAGGCCAGCCCGGCGCGCGGTCCGGGATTGATGAAATGGTTCTTGACCGGCGTGGAGCAGTTACAGCCGTCGGTGCCGTTGCCGGCGAACTGGAGCGCGCCGAGGTGGCCGCCGGC
>Ga0335080_10000876_pt1 | contig 28582 bp, 32 predicted proteins | sample Lox_Sample_34_FD_206720 | JGI IMG/M metagenome (GOLD analysis project Ga0335080, IMG submission 206720) | Soil microbial communities from Loxahatchee National Wildlife Refuge, Florida, United States - Lox_Sample_3.4 | ecosystem: Environmental > Terrestrial > Soil > Wetlands | place: USA... | reverse complement strand
GCCACGAGCCCGACCCCGTGCAGGCGCGCGACGATGCGCAGAGGATCCACGATGCAATGGCCGAGGTCCGGAAGCTGGTCAGGCGACCGGCCTCGTACGTTCTCGAGAGCAATTACTTCGAGCCCAGCTGGCAGCGCGCCTTCTGGGGGTCCAACTACGCGCGCCTCCGGGCCATCAAGCGCAAGTACGACCCGACCGGGCTCTTCTTCGTCCACCACGGCGTGGGCAGCGAGGACTGGAGCCCGGACGGGATGACCCGCCTCGTGACGCGCTGAGCGCCTTCCCTACCGGCTACCGGCTCATCGAGAGCGAATCGACGACGGACTCGCAGAGCGCTCGATCCGCGGCGCTGGCTCCGATGCAGAGGACACCGGTGCGCCACCCACCGCGGGTCAGGGTCCGCAGGAGGGCAAACGCCGGATCCACCGCCTGGGCCTTCGTTCCCTGGAAGCGGACCGCAGGGAGGTCCCCCAGCTTCACCGGGGCGACCGAGACCTTCTGTCCCGGTCCGAAGAACGAGGTCAGGAATCGCCGCGCGTCCTCCTCGCCCTGACCGGGTCGCCGGCGGCTGCCGATCTGGAGGAACACTGGCGCGATGGCCGTCTGGGGAGCCACGAACATCCGCGTGCCGGGGTCCGAATCCGGTCTGGCCTGTTCCTTCCAGCCCGGGGGAAGCACGACGCTCCACCCGTCACCGGACGTCCGTCCCGGCTCCGTCACCTTCGCGCCCTCCGCGGCGACACGGACGGAGTCGAGGATGGGTGCGCAGACCTCCTCGCCCGATGGCTTTCGCTCCGGTGTCGAGCCGCAGAAGGCGAGGATGGTCCGGGGCCCGCCGGTGGTGAGAACCCCGCTCATGGTGAGCGTCGGGCTCGAGGATCCCCGGCCGTAGACGAGGTCGGCCCGGTCCGCGCCGTCGATCCGCTTGGTCGTCAGGGACTGCCGGTGCATCTGGGCGGCCTCGATGGTCGGCTCGAGGTCCCGGAGGAACGCCTCCTGCGTTCCCTGGGCCGGCTCGGAGAGCACCGCCGCGGCGAAGCCACGCCGATCTCCGCCCGGTACGTCGAAGCGTCCCGTCTTGTCGTCCAGGGACCAGGACGTGGGAACGCGAACGGTGAGCCGCTTCCCCCGGACCGTCTTCATCTCGGGGAGGCTCGCCGACGCGGCGGTGGGAGCATCACCGCCGGGGGCGCCCGCGAGGAGCACGAGGAGGACGTGACAGACCTGCATGGGGCGCCGGACTGTACACGGTCAGATCGGGACCCCAGGTCGTTTCCTTCGGGGCATCCGTCCGCCGAGCGAGAGGGGCGCGGGCGGACCGCCGGCATTCTCCTCTGCGCGGAATCAACCGTGCCCCGACGCCGGTTCCACGGCGCTCGCGGGCTCGAGCTCGGCCCTGCCGTCGCGGTTGCTCCACTCGGTCTGGAAAGCGAAGCCGTCCCGGCGGCCCCAGACGCTGGCCAGGGCGGAGTCCCCTTCGAGCTCCGCGTTGAGCACCGGGATGTCGCCGATCTCGCCCTTGCCGAGCATCGGCCGGCCCCGGCCGTCGAGCACCATCGTCCCGTCGCGACGCCGGATGGGCGTCGTGTCGTCGTACCAGGCGAGGTAATGCGAATCGCCGGTGTCGATGGCGAGCCCCACGTCCGGGTCGGTCACCGCCTCGCTGATCTCGTGGCTCTCGGTGATGGTGACGTTGTCGATGGGCGTTCCGGTGAAGTCGATGCCATTCACCCGGGTGCCGGAACGTTCGGAGTAGACGACGACCGCGTAGTAGACCGGATGCCCATCGGGCGCGGTGACGTTGTCGTGGAAGCCGCCGAGCCCCGCGGGGGAGCTGGCACCTCCGTCGTGGAGCGTCGCTCCGGGCGGCAGCACGAGGGTGAAGATGCGCTCGGGGTCGGAGACGTCGAACGCGTCCGCGCGGACCTGGGCCTCGACCAGCGCCTCGACGTCCTCCTTGGAGAAGTCGCGCCGCGAGACACCGGTGAGCACCTTCGACGGCGAGGTCGTCCCGGCACCCCCGCCGTACTCCTTCCACAGCTCCGTCTGCCCGGGGTCCTTCACCAGGGCCGCCATCGCAGCGTCGTTGCGGGCCCGATCGCCGGCGCCGGCGGGCGTCTGCCAGTACGGGCCCACGTAGACCGGGACGACGTCCGGCGAGCGCAGCACCTTGCCCCCGTGGAAGGTGAGATGACCGGTCTCGACCGTGGCCGCACCGGGACGCGACGGCGCGCCGCCCGGTCGCAGCTCCTCGAGCTCGAAGCGGTCCGGGTCGACCGGCTCGAATCGTCGGCTCTGCGCGGCCGGAGCGGCGTTCTCCTCCAGCTCGTGGACGGACTCGACGGGCGACGCGGCACCCGCGGACTGCACGTGGTTCATGTGGAAGCTCCCCCAGGACGGCGACCGGCACGGTCGCGCCGACCGGTCGGCCCCAGCAAGGGGCGTGCGCAGGGCTCTTGCCCGGGGCGGTTCCTCGTTCCGTCGCGGACGCGGGACGGTCGCGACCGCGGCGCCGGACGCGCCTGTCCCTGGTCAGCTCCGCCGCGTCCGGGGGAGACTCGTGCCATGGCTCGCGTGGCCGTTCCCGTCGCGCTGCTCCTGCTCGGCTGCGCGAGCGCTCCGGCTCCGGTGCCGCCCCATCCCGAGTGCCCGGATGCCCTCGGCGCGCTCAACGACTTCTTCGTGGCCTGGAACGACTCGGACGCCGGGGCCCGTACCGGCGCGCTCGACCGCTGCTGCGTCGCCGCGGCGCGCTTCGTGGACCCCACCGGCAGCACCGAGGGGACGGCGGCCCTCGCCCCCAGCATCACCGCGTTCCGCGTGCGCTACCCGCAGGCGACCGTCGAGTTCGGAACGCCGGAGCAGCACCACTGCGCGATGCGGGTCCGGTGGACCACGGTGCTCGAGCCGGGTGCGAGGCCACTGCGGGGGGTGGACTTCGTCGACCTCGATCCGCAGGGCCGCTTCACGCGGGTCGTCTCCTTCGACGACCCGCCTGGTTCGAGGTGAGACGCCGCGGCAGGCCTACGGCAACGGCGTGCGGCGAACGAACACGTACGGAGTCGAATCGACGCCCCAGGTCTGAGCGCCGGTCGCGTCGAATCCGCGCTCCCACGACCGGAAGCCCCGGGCGTCCACCATCCACTCGCCGGTGACGTAGCTCGCCCCGCCGAGCGCGCTGCGGCACCCCTGCCCGCTGGTGGAACCTTGCCAGGCGTTCCCCTCGGCATGCAGCCGGACCGCGCAGCCGAGGTGCTCCACCAGCGCATCCCGCTCGAAGCGGGGCGGCCGCCCCTGCTCGCAGGCCCCCACCGCGGCCGCGGGCTGGGCCAGCACGAAGACGTGCGACACGGCGACGGAGCTGCTCGGCTCGAGCGGCTCGAGGACGTACACCCGCTGCTCGTACGGTGCTCGCGGCGATTCCATGCGCGCCTGCTCGACGTAGAGCGCGCGGGGCCCCAGGCCGACCACCTCCGCCGGGCAGGCCACGACCTGGAGGGCGGGGTAGCCGGGCGTGCTCCGCGCCTGGTCGGCGGAGTCGAATCGACCCGCCAGCAGCCAGTAGAGGGTGTCCGCGGCATTCGACCGCTCGGGGTGGTCCGGCGGCTCGAACGACGGGGCGGAGGTGACGCATCCGGCGCAGAGCAACGCGAGGAGCGAGGGCGCCCCGGGCCTCGCGCTCGCCATTCTTCCTCGCACCCGGCCCCGCGGCCGGTGGATGTCCCTGGGGGCCATGGTCCTCTCCCGGGAAGGGTACACCGGCCGGCCCGGGCGACGGGGTGGCGGGACGACAACGCCCTGGCGCGCCGCTCCGGAACGTCGCCCCGGCGACGCTCTCAGGGACCGACCCGCGCCGTCCGGCGGACGAAGACGTAGGGGCCGGTCTCCACTCCCCAGCGCCTGGTCCCGGCGGCGTCGAAGCCATGCTCCCACGAGCGGATGGCGACCGAACCGACCACCAGCTCCGCGGTCATGTACGTCGCGCCCTTCTGCGTCGTGGGGCAGCCCCGGCCGCTGGTGCCGCCGCGGAGGACCGCTCCATCCGTGTGCAGCGAGAACGCGCATCCCACGCGCTCCACCAGGTCCTCGCGCGCGAAGCGCGGTGGAGCGCCTCCCCTGCAGGCGCCCACCGCCGAACCGGGCGCAGCGAGCTCAAAGACCCGCATCCCCACCACGGAGTCGACCGGATCGCCGGGCTCGAGGGCGTAGACGCGCTGGCGGTAGGGCGTGTCCGCGTCCCCGATCCGGGTCTGCTCGACGTAGAGCACCCGGGGCCCCAGCGCCGGAGCATCCGCGGGACAGGCGACGATCTGGAAGGCCGCGTATCCGGGCGAGCTTCGCGCCTGGTCGGCGGAATCGAACTGGCCCTCGAGGAGATGGTAGGCGGCGTCGGCGGCACCGGCCGGTGGAGCGGGCGGCGCGGCGGGCGGAGTCGCGGGCGTGGCGCAGCCCAGCACGAGGAGCGCGGCAATCCGGAGGAAGCCCGGCCCCGCCGCGCGCGGGCGGTCAGGAGCACTCGGGAGAGGTCGGGGAGGCCGTCGAGCGGAGTCCAGACCCGGGGAAGCTTACCAGTCGGTCCCGTCCGCCCGGCTGTCGGAGACCCACCCAGGATGGGCGTGGCTCTCGGAGCGGGTGCGCTGCCTCAGCCCTTCCGCGTGGCGAGGCCCTTCTCGTGCGGGTAGGTCTGGAGCAGATCCAGCCCGACCTCGTGCTCGGAGGGTCCGGTGCCACCGATGCGGTGCACCTGACGCTGGATCTTGTCCTGGAGCAGCATCAGTCCGTCGAGCACCTGCTCGGGCCGCGGCGGACACCCGGGGATGTACACGTCGACGGGGAGGATGCGGTCGATGCCCTGCAGCACGGCGTAGTTGTCGTAGAAGCCGCCCGACGACGCGCAGACCCCGAAGCTGACCACCCACTTGGGCTCGGCCATCTGCTCGTAGACCCGCTTGAGGATGGGCGCCTGCTTCAGGTTGATGGTCCCGACCACCATCAGCATGTCCGCCTGGCGAGGGGAGAAGCGGGGGAACTCGGCACCGAAGCGCGCGATGTCGTAGCGGCTCGCGGCGACGGACATGTACTCCATGCCGCAGCAGGCGGTGGCAAAGGGGTAGGTGAAGAGCGAGTACTTGCGCGCCCAGCCGAGCCCCTTGCTCAGCAGCCGCTGGAGAAATCCCATCGCCTCGTCGCGGCGGGTGGTGATCGCGGGGGTGACGTCGGCTTCGGCCATGGTCCTCTCTTAACTCTCCCAGTCCAGCGCGCCCTTCTTCCAGACGTACGCGAGGCCGATGACCAGCGTGATGGCGAACACCAGCATCTCCACGTAGCCGAACCAGCCGAGCGCCTTGAAGTTCACCGCCCAGGGATAGAGGAAGACCGTCTCCACGTCGAAGACGATGAAGAGCAGGGCGACCACGTAGAACTTCACGGCGAAGCGCTGGCGCGCGGTGCCGGGCGACGGCTCGCTCCCTGCCTCGAAGACCGTCGACTTGATGGCCGACGTGCGCCGGGGGCCGAGGAGGGCGGACATGAAGCTGACCACCGCTCCGAGGCCGCCGGCGACGAGCAGCACCACCAGGAGCGGGCCGTAGGGGGCGAGAGCGGTGTCGGGCGTCATCGGGCCGGGCGCATACAACGACGGGGCACCGAGGGTGTCAACGGCGTCAGTGCCGGGACGCGGCTCGTGCCTCGAGCCGAGCGAGGTGGGACGGATCGAGCGAGACCATCCCCAGCGACCGGTCCGGCGTCACCCGCGGGCCGTGGTAGTCGCTGCCCGCCGTGGGGACGAGCCCCAGCGCATCGGCCTGGCGGAGGAGGGCGTCGCGCTGGCTCGGGACGTGGTCGGGGTGGAAGATCTCCAGCCCGTCCAGGCCGGCCTTCGCCAGCCGCTCCAGCGTGTAGCCGGAGACCTTGCTCGACCCGGGATGGGCCACGGTGGCGGTTCCGCCGGCGCGGTGGAGCATGGCGATGGCCTCCTCCGCCGGAAGCCGGAACCGGCCCACGTAGCCAGGCCTCCCGTCCCCGAGAAAGCGGTCGAAGGCCTCCTTGCTGGAGGTCACGTACCCGCGGGCGAGGAGGGCCAGGGCGAGGTGCGGGCGGCCGAGGTGGGCACCGGCGGCGATGCGCTCCACCTCCTCGAGGGTGATCGGAAAGCCGAGCTCGTTCATGCGCTGGACCATCCGGGCCATGCGCTCGGCGCGCTCGCCGCGGAGCCGGGCCGAGAAGCCGGCGAGCCCCGGCTCGGTGGGCTCGACGAAGTGCCCGAGGACGTGCACCTCGCGGCCGTCGGCCTCGGTGGAGACCTCGATGCCGGGGACCAGCCGGATGCCCTGGGCGTCGGCGGCGGCCCTGGCGCGGGCCAGCCCCTCGACCGTGTCGTGGTCGGTCACCGCGAGGACGGTCACCCCCGCGGCCCTGGCGCGGGCGAGGAGATCCTCGGGCGAGTGCTCCCCGTCGCTCGCCGTGGTGTGGGAGTGGAGGTCGATCATGGGGCCCGGCAGGCTGCGTTGAAATATGGACCGCTGGACCCTATAATTACTCAAACGCTCGAATTCTCAAGCGGATTCACCATGCAGCACCCCCTCCAGATCTCCCGCCGCATCGAGTACGGGCTCCGGGCCATGGTGTGCCTGGCGGCCCAGCCCGAGGGCCGGGTGATGCCCTTCCGGGAGATCGCCCGGCGGATGAACGTTCCCCAGGACTTCCTGGCGAAGATCCTCAAGCAGCTGGTTACGCGGCAGCTGGCGATGAGCACCCGCGGCGCGCGCGGCGGCTACCGTCTCGGCCGGCCGGCCCGCGAGATCTCGTTCCTGGACGTCATCGAGGCGGTCGAGGGCCCGGTGGTGGTGAACCTCTGCCAGGACGGGCACGACGGGTGCCGGCTGTCGCGAGGCTGCACGCTCTACGGCGTGTGGAAGCGGGGACAGGAGCGGATGGTGGACGTCTACCGCACGGCGACCCTCGACCAGCTGGCGATGGCCGAGCTGACGCCGCACGAGCTTCCCCCGGCGCCCGCGGCCGCGGCGGGCGGCGCCTAGCGTCTCCCCATGCCCCGCGACGCGATGCAGGCGCTGGAGCGTGACCTCCAGGCCGAACGTGCCTCGGCGCTGGCCCGCATCGCGGACCTGTACCAGAAGGCGCTGGCGGCATGGCTCGCGCTCGAGGCCGGGGAGCTCGAGGTCCTCCCGACGCTGGAGGCTCAGCACGCGCGCCGGGCCGAGCTCCTCGAGCTGACGGCGGAGCGGCTGTGGATGCTGCTCGTCCAGCGCGAGTCGGTGGGCCTGCGCGATCACCGGGAGCTCCTGACCGACGTGCCGCCCGAGGTCCGCAAGCGCGTCGGCCCGCGGCGCCGGCTCCCGCGCGGCTGAGCGGTCACCGGCGCCCCGAGCGCAGGCGGAGCTCGAGGCCGTCCAGCATCGCCCGGATCCCGAACTCGAAGCGCCGGTCCGCGGAGGTGTCGATCAGCTCGTCGGCGAGCCGGACCAGCGTGGGGTACTGGTCCGCAGGGAGGGCCTTGAACCAGCGCCGAGCCTCCTCCTGCATGCGCTTGGCGTCGGCCGCTCCTCTCGGCTCACCGGCGGTCTCGTCGAGCACGAAGCCGACGACGAAGGAGTTGAGGACGTGGCCGGCGTCGGCGGCGTCCGCGGTCGAGAAGCCCGCACCGACCAGCATCGCCAGGAGGCGCTCGATGAGGCGGAGGCGGCTCGGTCCGGCGGGCGGGGTGGCGGCGAGCACCCGGGCTCCGTCGCGGTGCGCCGTGAGCACGGCCCTCACCGCCCGCCCCATGCCCTCGAGCTGCTCCCGCCAGGGGGCGGCCGGATCCGGCTCGGGGACCTGCTCGCAGATCGCGTCCCCGAGGAGCGTGAGCAGCTCGAGCTTGTCGCTCACGTGGTTGTAGAGCGAGGCGGCCTTGATCCCCAGCCGCTCGGCGAGGCGGCGCATGGTCAGCCCGTCGAAGCCCTCCTCGGCGAGCAGCGCGAGGGCAGCCTGGACCACCCGGGGCCGGGTCAGGGGCGCCCGCGCGGCGGGCTCGGACCAGGCCGTCAAGCGTCCGAGACGCGCCGGCTTCCTGCGCTTTGGCCTCCCCATGCTTGACAGGCTAACATGGGTCGTCCTAACTACCATCGTTAGTATAGACCTAACAACGTTAGTTCAGGAGGCAGGCGATGGGGACGAAGAGGTTCAAGCTGGTGCCGGAGATGGAGGGACGGACCGCCCGCTGGTATGCGCGCCAGCGAAGCACGCCGCACCAGCTCGAGGGATGGCGGAGGATGGCCGCGGAGCTGACCGCGGGACTGCGCCCCGGCGCCAGGGTGCTCGAGGTCGCCCCCGGTCCGGGCTTCCTGGCCATCGAGCTGGCCCGGGCCGGGAAGGTCCAGGTGACCGGCCTCGACATCGGGCGGACCTTCGTGGAGCTCGCCAGCGAGAACGCGCGCCGGGAAGGGGTGTGGGCCGACTTCGTCCTCGGAGACGTGGCCGACATGCCGTTCGAGGCCGGGTGCTTCGACCTCATCGTCTGTCAGGCGGCGTTCAAGAACTTCGCCGCCCCTGGCACGGCGCTCGAGGAGATGCACCGCGTCCTGCGCCCGGGCGGCGCGGTGGTGATCCAGGACCTGAGCCGCGACGCCTCGCGCGCCGACATCGCCGAGGAGATCCGGCAGCAGGAGCTCCGCGGCCTCGACGCCATGCTCACCCGGTGGATCCTCTCGACGATGCTCCGCCGCCGCGCCTACACGCCGGGCCGGTTCGAGAGGCTCGTGGCCGGGAGCCCGTTCCGGAGGTGCACGATCCGGACGGAGGGGATCGGCTTCGAGGCCCGGATGGAGAAGTCGCCCGAGATCGAGGCCATCGCCTCCTGACTCGAGCGGGCCTCTCGTCCCGGGCCAGCGCTCCTGCCGGCCGGGATGAGGCGGGGATGGCTCGCCCGAGCGCTCAGCGGGTCGCGTCTCGGAAGACCTTCCCGTCCTTCATCACGAAGACGACCTTCTCCAGCACCTTCACGTCCTTCAGCGGGTCTCCGCTCACCGCGACGACGTCCGCCAGGGCGCCGGGCGCGAGCACTCCGAGCTGCCCCTTCATCCCCAGCATCTCCGCCGCGCGCGAGGTGGCCGACTGGATCGCCTGCATCGGAGTCATCCCGAACTGGATCATGTATGGGAACTCCTTCGCCATCGGGTCGTTCCAGGAGAAGCCGCCCACGTCGGTTCCGAAGGCGATCTTCACTCCGGCCTTCACCGCGCGGCGGAAGGACGGACCATGCACCTCGGCCCGCTTGCGGTCGCGGCGGCCTTCCGGCGTGTTCTCCGGAGCCCAGTAACCGTAGTACGCGGCGAGCGTGGGGCAGAGCCACGTCCCCTGCTTCACCATCTGCGCCACGGCGGCATCGTCCAGCTCGAGCCCGTGCTCGATGGAGTCGCACCCGCCGTCCAGAGCCCGCTTCATCCCGGGGTTGGTGTAGGCATGGCAGGCGACCTTCTTCCCCCAGCCGTGCACCTCGTCGACGATGGCCCTGAGCTCCTCGAGGGTGAGGGTGGGCTGCGACTGGAGATTCCCGGCCCCGTCCACCCACGAGCGGTGGGTCATGTAGACCTTGATCCAGTCGGCGCCGTTCTCGAGCTGCTCGCGCGCGGCCTTGCGGGCCTCCACCGGGCCGTCGATCAGCTGCGCGCCCTTGGGGACCACGACTTCGGGCGCGTAGCCCTCGAGGTTGTAGCCACCGGTGCTGGAGATGGCGCGGGTGGAGACGAACATCCGCGGACCGGGGATGTGGCCCTCGTCGATGGCCCGCTTGATGCCCACGTCGCCGTAGCCGGCCCCCTCGGTCTCCACGTCGCGGATGGTGGTGAAGCCCTGCTCCAGCGCCCGGCGAGCGGCGACGGTCGCGCGGGCGGCGCGGTAGGCGATGGGGTACTTCAAGAGCTGCACGTCGTAGCCGCCCTCCGAGGGCTCCTCGCCCTGGAGGAAGACGTGCGTGTGCCCGTCGATCATTCCCGGCAGCACCGTGGCCCCGGAGAGGTCGATGACCTTCGCCCCGGCGGGGGCGGCGCCGGTGCCCACGCTCTCGATCCGGTTGCCGCGGATGACGATCGTCTGGTTGCTCCTCGCCACGCCGGAGACGCCGTCGATCAGCCCCCCCGCCTTGACGACGATGACCTGGGGCGCCGGCGCCGGTTCCGCACCGAGCGCGACCCCGGAGAGAAGTGATCCGACCAGCACCCACCCGCGACTGGGCATGTCCCGCCTCCCTGGAAAAGGCCGGGGATGGTTTCGCATCCGCCGCGGCGGAGCAAAGGCATTCGTGATAGTCGGCCCCGCCATGCCCAAGACCTCACAGCCCCGTGGTCTGCGCGCCGCCTACGCCCGGTCTCGCAGCGTCGATCCGCGCCCCATCACCGGGCGGGAGAAGCCGACCGATCTCCTCGAGCACGCCTTCGGCGCCTACGTGGGCCGGCAGGAGCGCACCGCGTTCGAGCTGATGCAGCGGAGCATGGCCGAGGACTGCAGCATCTTCCTCACCCTGTCGGGGGCGATGACCCCGGCCGGCCTGCACCAGAGCTGCCTCATCCCGTTGATCGAGCGAGGCATCGTCAGCGCCCTCACCACCACCGGGGCGAACCTGTACCACGATGCCCACCGCATCATCGGGCACGCCATCCGGGAGGTGAACCCCAACGCCGGGGACCTCCAGATGCGGCTGGCGCGCATCATCCGCATCTACGACCTCGGCTTCTGGGAGGAGGCGCTGCTCGACACCGACCGGCTCTTCAGCGCCGTCATCCGCCGCCCGGAGTTCCAGCGGAAGATGACCACCCCCGAGTTCCACCACCTGCTGGGCAAGGCGGTTCATGGCATCGAGCGCTCGCTGGGGGTGAAGCAGCCCTCGCTCCTGGCCACCGCGTACAAGCACGCCGTCCCGATCTGGGTGGGGGCGGTGCAGGACGGGAGCATCTTCCTCAACGTGGTGAAGCTGAAGCGCCTGCTCGGGCCCGAGTTCCGCTTCGAGCTGGACATCAACGACGACGTCTACTCCATGGCGGCGATGCAGCACTTCTGCCGCCACCGGGGAAGCAAGAAGCTGGCGATCTGGATCCTCGGCGGCGGCGTTCCGAAGAACTACACGCTCCAGGGCGAGCCGCTCCTCGACCAGATCCTCTCCGTTCCCACGACCGGCTTCGACATCGACCTCCAGTTCTGCGTGGACCCGGTGGACAACGGGGCGCTCTCCAGCTGCCCGGCCGGGGAGGGACACACCTGGGGCAAAGTCTCGGTGGAGGCGGTGGAGTCCGGATCGGTCTACGTCCACACCGACGTGACGGCGGTCTTCCCCTGGCTCACCCACGCGCTCTTCTCCACCGGGGCCAGGCGACCCCCGATGCGGCTCATGGACCGGATGGAGGACGCCATCCGGTTTCTCGACCGGGACGTGGCCCGCCGCCGGAAGAAGCTCCTCGGGACCCTGGACTGGAGCCCGGACACCGAGGCCCCGACGAGGGGGCAGCACGAGATGGTCGTGCGCTGAGGTGAAGTCGGGTCGCGCCCCCGTTACCCTGACTCCGAGTCGCCCTCCGGAGGAACCCCGATGGCCGAGCAGCCGCACTTCGTCGAGATCACCGCCGAGTCCATGGGCGGGCTGCACTTCCGGGTCACCCACGGGCCGAGCCGGGCGTCGACCGTCACCGACGCGCCGAAGGACAACGGCGGCGACGCCGCGGGCTTCTCGCCCACCGATCTCGTGGCAACCGGGCTCCTGGACTGCATGCTGACCACGATGGCCATCGTCGCGAAGCGGGAGAACGTCCCCTGGGGCAAGACCCGAGGCCGGGTGGAGAAGCACATGCACCCGGCCCCGAGGCGGATCGGCACCCTGGTGGTGGACCTCTGGATGCCGGCGGAGCTGCCCAGGGAGAGTCGCGCGCGGATGGAAGACGTCGCTCACACCTGCCCGGTGATGCGGACCCTCCATCCCGACGTGAAGGTCGAGACCCGGTTCCACTACTGAAGGCGGTTGCCCACGGAGGGCGCCGTCCCCACCTCCGTGCGGATGGCAGAGAAGGGACCTGCTCGCCGACGTGCGTGGTGCGCTCGGGCCGTTCCTCGCCGGGACGGTGGTGGACCGGGCCGGCGACTCGGTCGGCTTTCTCGTCCTCGGCGGGGTGGCGCTCGTCGCCCTGCTGACCCTGGTGTCCGCGATGCCCGAGACGGGGCCGGGCCGGGATGCCACGCCCGGGACCCGGGCCTCGACCTCGTCGGCCACGGTCACTGCACGTCCCTGACCGCGGCGAGCGACTCAGGTCCCGGTGGAGGACCGGCCGGCCTCGACCTTCTCCACCAGCCGGAGCTGGCCCGAGGCCGCCGCCGCCGGGGCGTCCACCTCGCGCTCCAGGTAGGTGTACCCGGCGAGCCCTGCCTCGAAGGCCCGGAGCAGCTGGCGAGACTGGTCGAGGGTCATCGTCCCCTTGCGGAGCGCCTCCTCGGCAAACCGCCGCACGCGGGCCACCAGGTCGTCCTTCGAGTAGCTGACGTAGTTCAGCACCTCGGTCACCGAGTCGCCGGCCACCACGTGGTCGATGAGGTAGCCGCCGCTCGGGCCCAGCGAGACCTGGACCGCGTTGGTATCGCCGAAGAGGTTGTGCAGGTCGCCTAGGATCTCCTGGTAGGCGCCCACCAGGAAGATGCCGATGTAGTAGTCGTCCTGGTTGATCGGGTGCAGCTCGAGCACGTCCTTCACGTCTCGCCGGTCGATGAAGTGCTCGATCTTCCCATCCGAGTCGCAGGTGATGTCCGCCAGGACCGCGCGCCGGGTGGGCCGCTCGGTCAGCCGGTGGATGGGCATGATGGGGAAGAGCTGGTCGATGGCCCAGCTGTCGGGGAGCGACTGGAAGACGCTGAAGTTGCAGAAGTACGTGTCGGCCAGCTGGCGCTCGAGGGTCTCCAGCTCCTCGGGCATGTCGTCCAGCTCGCGCGCGGTGCGAAGGACCTTCTGGCACACGGCCCAGAAGAGGTTCTCGGCCGCGACGCGCTCGGCGAGCGTGAGGTGCCCCAGCGAGAAGAGGGTGAGGCACTCCTCCTTGTACTCGGTGGCGTCGTGGTAGGCCTCGAGCACGTTCTTCCGGGTCAGCTCCCGGAAGGTCGCCCAGAGCTTCCGCACCACCGGCGAGGCGTCCTCGGGCAGCACCTCCGGGACGCCCTGGGTGTCGAACTCGCTCACCCCCAGCACCTCGGTCACCAGCACCGCGTGGTGGGCGACGACGGCACGGCCCGACTCGGAGACCAGCGTGGGGTGGTCCACCCCGGCCTCGTTGCAGGCCTCGAGCACGCTGAACACCACGTCGTTCGCGTACTCCTGGGTGGTGTAGTTCATCGAGGAGGTGAAGTTGGTCTGGCTGCCGTCGTAGTCGACGCCCAGGCCACCGCCCACGTCGAGGTACTTCAGCGGGGCTCCGGCCTGCGCCACCTCGACGTAGAAGCGGCTGGCCTCGCGGAGCGCGTTCTTGAAGTTGCGGATGTTGGAGACCTGGCTCCCGAGATGGAAGTGGAGCAGCTCGAAGCAGTCCAGGAGGCCCACCTGGCCCATGAAGGCCATCGACTCGAGGAGCTCGCTCGACGAGAGGCCGAACTTGCTCCGGTCGCCGCCCGAGGCCTCCCACTTCCCGGCGCCGCGGGTGCTGAGCTTCACCCGGATGCCGATCCGGGGCCGGATGCCCACGCGGCGGGAGACCTCGGCGATGAGGGGAATCTCGGACGGCTTCTCGACCACCAGCACCACCTTGCGGCCGAGCCGGGAGGCGTAGAGGGCGGTCTCGATGTACTCCTCGTCCTTGTACCCGTTGCAGACGATCAGGGCCTCCTCGCTGTCGAGGAGCGCCATCACCGCCAGCAGCTCGGGCTTGCTGCCGGCCTCGAGCCCGTAGTCGTAGGGCTTGCCCGCCTCGACGATCGTCTCGGCGACGTAGCGGTGCTGGTTGACCTTGATGGGGTACACGCCCTTGTAGGCGCCGCGGTAGCCGTGCTCGGCGATGGCGCGGCGAAACGCCTCGTTGAGGTGCACCACCCGGCTGCGGAGCACGTCGGTGAAGCGGATCAGCAGGGGCAGGCTGATGCCCCGGCGGCGGACCTCCTCGACCAGCTCCTTGAGATCCATCGATCGGCCGTTCCCGTCGGCGTGGACGGTGACGTTGCCCCGGTCATTGATGCCGAAGTACCCCGCGCCCCAGCTGCGCACGCCGTACGTCTCGAAGGCATCGGCCAGGGACCAGGGCTGCAGGGGTTGGGTGGGCATCGTGAGGTCGGATTGTCCACAATAGAGAAACACACGGGTCCGTCAACACCGCGGCGGCGGCAGTCAGAAACATGCCTGTGAAGCGGACGGTGCCCGCCGGGCCCCTCGGGCTCAGCTCTCTTCGCGGACCGCCTCGAGCACCTGGTCCACGTGCCCGTCCACCTTCACCTTGGGCCAGACCCGGGCGATCTTCCCGGTGCCGTCGACGAGGAAGGTGGAGCGGGTGATGCCCATGAACTTCCGCCCGTAGAGCGACTTCTCGCCCCAGGCGCCGTACTTCTCCGCAACCGCATGGTCGGTGTCCGCGAGCAGCGGGAAGGGCAGCTTGTACTTCCCCGCGAAGCGGGCGTGGCTCGCCCCGGAATCGGGGCTGACGCCCAGGACGACCGCGCCGGCCTTCTGCAGCACCGAGTGCTCGTCGCGAAAGGCGCACGCCTCACGGGTACAGCCGGGGGTGTCGTCCTTCGGGTAGAAGTAGAGGACCACCTTCCGGCCCTTGAAGTCGGAGAGCTTCACCGTCTTCCCGGACTGGTCCTCGAGGCTGAACGCGGGGGCCCTGGTACCGACGTCGAGCATCGCCATGGGCGCTCACTTAACCCGTGGCGCACCGGGGGCAACAGCATTCGGCGTGCTGCGGTCGGGGAGCTGGTCCACGAGCTTGCGGAGGCTGGCGAGCTGGGCCAGCGCCTCGGGGTCCTCGAGCAGCTTGTGGACCGCGCTGCTCCGGAGGAGGGCCACCGTGTCCCCCCGCTCGAGCGCCTCCTTCACCTCGGGGTCGGCGACGGCGGCCCGGAACAGCGGGTTCCTCTCCAGCGCGGCCACCGACGGATGGTGGGCGACGCGCTCGAAGAGCTCCGGGGAGCGAAAGACCTTCTGCGCCGCGGCCAGGTCGGCGACCCGGGAGAAGAAGGGCGCCGAGAAGAGGTTCCAGCGGCGGGCGATGGCGAAGGCGGTCGAGTCCTTCGGCGAGATGCCGAGCCCCTTCCCGGCCAGCTGCACGTTCCCCTCGACGAAGGCGAGCGCCGAGAGGGCCACCCAGGCGACCGCGGCGACCTTCCCCGCTCCGAGCACCGCGCCGAGGGCGCGATCCGGGCCCCGCTCGGCGGGGTCTCCTCCTCCCAGCACGCCCTGGAGGAGGCGCGTCCCCACGAACCGGACCAGCACCGCGACCACGACGAAGGTCGCGAAGCTCGCGGCGATCGACCCGAGGCTCTGCGAGGTGTGAAAGGCCCTGCCGAAGGTCGCCCCCAGCAGCGCCCCTCCCGGCCGGGCCGCCAGCGCGGCGAGCACCAGGGCGCCCCAGCCGGCCAGCTGCCGCGCGGCCCCCGCCCGGGCGCCGAAGATCGCCCCCACCGCCACGAGCGCGAGGACGATGAGATCGACCGTCATGTGATCTTGAACGCCTTGCCCCGCGACTCCTCGTAGAGGCGGTCCTGCACGAGGGTGAGCTTCTCCTTGTAGAGCGCGTTCTGGGGCTCGTAGGTCAGCGCCATCTTCAGGCTGCGCTCGGCGCCGGCGAGGGCGCCCCTCTCCAGCTCGGTCATCGCCGTCTGGAAGAGCTGGCGTGCCTTCGGGTTGATGCCGATCTGCTCGACGGCCTGCTGCTTCACCGCGGCCTTCGTCTCCTGCTCGGCCAGCTCGTCGAACCGGAGCTTCCGGGCGCGATCCGGACCGGTCACGTCGGCGAGGTACTTGGCGCGCCGGACGTCGTCACGGAGCACGTAGTAGGCCTCGGTCACCCGCTTGTAGACCTCGTGGACCCGCGCCTTGTACGCCTCGTCGGTGAGGTGAAAGAAGCGGTCGGGGTGGAAGGCGCGGCTCTCCCGGTAGAACGCGCGCTTCACGTCCACCGCGCTCGCGGTGGTGGGGACGCCCAGCAGCTCGAAGTAGTCGAGGGCATCCAGCCGCTCGGCCTTCCACGCCAGGCGGGCGTCGGGATCGTCCGGAACGGCCGCGCGCGGGGGCACCGGGGCGACCGGCGGGACGAGCGGCGCGATCTGGACGCCCAGGGGCGGGAGCGCTCCGGCCTCGGGCGGCGGCTCCGGGGGCGTGACCGGGATGCCGAGGCTCGTCTCGGTCATGGGGTCGTGTCCTCCGCGGGCCTCGACGGGCGGCGGAGCGGCGCGGGCCTTTCCCGGAGCGAGCGGGGCGAGCGGCGGGATGACCGGCGCGATGCGCACCCCCAGCGACGGCAGGGGGGCGCTGGTCGTCCCCGGCCCCGCGGGGCGGAAGACCTTGGCCGGAAGCACTCCCGGCTGCGGTGCCGGCCCGGCGGCCCGTGCCTGCTCGGCGAGCAGCTCCTGGGTCGGGGTGCCCATCGGTGCGGCGGGTCCCTCGCGGGTCGGTGGCCGCGATGGGGCGCCCGGAGCCGGGCCGCGGGCAGGCGGCGCTCCGGCGGCGGGGACCGCGGGGGCGGCGGGGACGCGGGGCGGCGCGGGAGGCCGCGCGGCCTGGGCCGGTGGACGGGCGGCTCCGGGGGCCGGCGTGCCGGGTGGGCGGGGTGCTCCGGGGGGCGGTGTCGCGGGCGTGGCCTGCGGTGTGGTGCGGGTGCGCGGGGGCACCGGGGGAGCGGCGGCGGCCGGCGGCGCGCCTGGAGCCTGCGGCGGGCGCGGTGGGGCGGCGGGGCGAGGCGTGGGCGGGAAGGGAGCGTCGAGGATCGGCACGCCGCCCGGACCGGTCCGGAAGGTGCCGGTGGTCTCCATCGGGCCCTCGGGCTCGGCGTCCGGGTCGACCGGATGCATGGGCTGGGTGGTCGTCGGACGCGTGGGTCCGGCCGGCGGAACCGGCGGCGCGGAGCCCGGCTTGTCGGGCGCGTCGCTCACGGGTGAACCCCTATCCCTCCACGGCGCTGGGCAGCTCGGGCAGCACGTCGCGCGAGGTGCCGGGTGGAACCGCGTGCACCATGCCACGGGCCAGCCGCGTCTGGCGGTTCTGCTGGATGGACCGCTGGATGTCCGCCTCGCTCAGGCCCGAGGAGAGCGAGATGGTGGTGGACGTCTTCTGACCGGTCTCGAGGTCGGCGGCCGACACGTTGACGATGCCGTCGGTGTTGATCTCGAAGGTGACCTCGATCTTCACCTCGCCCCGGTAACCCACGCGGAACCCGGCGAACTCGAACTCGCCGAGCATCTCGCACTCGTCCGCCCGGTTCGACTCGCCCTGGTAGACGCGGATCTTCACCCGCTCCTGGCCATCGCGGCTGGTGGTGAAGGTCTTGCTCCGGTCGATGGGCACCGGGGTGTTCTTCTCGATGATCCGCTCGGTGAAGCCGCCCACGGTGCCGATCCGGAGGGTGAGCGGGGTGACGTCGACCAGGAAGGTCTCCGTCTTGGCGTCCATCAAGGCGTGGGCCTGGAGCGCCGCGCCCATGGCCACCACCTGGTCGGGGTTGATGCCCTCCAGCGGCTCCTTCTGGAAGTAGTGCTTCACGGAGTTCCGCACGATGGGCAGCCGGGTCGGACCACCGACGAGGATGACCGCGTCCACGTCCGCCGCGGTGAGCCGGGCGCTCTGCAGGGCCTCGTCGCACACCTTGAAGGTGCGCTGCACGAGGTCCATCACCATCCGGTTGAACTGGTCCTGGCTGAGGGCGGCCTTGAGGTCCATCACCTGCCCGGAGGCGTCCTGGCAGATGTTCTGGCAGAGGATCTCCGCGCTGCCGCGCTCGCCGACGTCGATCTTCGCCTGCTCCGCGGCCTCCTTCAGCATCTGCAGGCAGTACTTGCTCTGCCGGAGGTCGAGCCGGGTGCGGGCGAGGAAGTCGTCCGCCAGCCAGGTCATGATCCGGTCGTCGAAGTCGTCGCCGCCGAGGTAGGTGTCGCCGGCTGTGGAGAGCACCTCGAACACGTCCTTGCCGATCTCGAGGATCGAGACGTCGAAGGTGCCGCCGCCGAGGTCGTAGATCGCGACCCGCTGGTTGACGTCGCGTCCGAAACCGTAGGCCAGCGCCGCGGCGGTGGGCTCGTTGAGGATGCGGAGGACGTTGAGGCCGGCGATGCGACCCGCGTCCTTGGTCGCCTGGCGCTGGTTGTCGTTGAAGTAGGCGGGGACGGTGACCACCGCCTTGGTGACGGGCCGGCCGAGGTACTGCTCGGCGATGGCCTTCATCTCCTTGAGGACCAGGGCCGAGATCTCGGGCAGCGAGTAGAGCTCGTCCCGCACCTGGATCCGCACCGAGTTGTTCTCGCCTTCGACGATCCGGTACGGCATGACCGCCATTGCCTTCTTCACCTCGTCGGAGAAGAAGTACCGGCCGATCAGGCGCTTGGCCGAGTACACGGTGGTCTCGGCGCGGGTGATGATGTTCCGCTTGGCGGTGTTGCCGACCAGCACCGTCCCGTCCTCGAGGAACGAGACGACCGAGGCGTGGTTCACCTCGCCCCATTCGTTGGGGAGGACCACCGGCTCACCGTTCTCGACGATCGACACACAGGAGTACGACGTCCCGAGGTCGATGCCGATCGCGATGTCGTCCGCCATTGAGCCTCCAGTGCGAGATTTTCTGCCGTCGCGTCGCCGGGATACTTCCGGCGCAGGGGGGCTGATCCCGGCGCCCCCGGCTCGCGGCGGTCCCAGATGTTACCTTCTCGGCTGGAGGTGGACGGAACCCAATGGGCGGAAGCTTCGGTATTCTCACCTCGCACCCGGACCTCCTTGGGTGCCAGCTCCTCCGGCTCGACACGCAGGTCCAGCTGGGCGTGAGCACACACTCGACCACCCTGGTGGGCCTGGGGACGGTCTCGGGAGGCGAGACGCTCCTCCGCCGGTGGGCAGCGCGGGTCGCTCCCCGCTCCCTCGCCGACCCCGAGCTGACCGCGCCGGCCTCGGCGCTCCTGTACCGCACGCAGGAGCTCGGACCCGGCTTCTCGCTGGACGAGGACGTGCAGCCGCTCCGCCACGGCACCTGGCTCTTCTCCTGCGAGGGAGACCTGGAAGCATTCCCCCGGGTCCAGGCCTGGCTCGAGGCCGAGCTGCCGCCGCACCTGGTGCGTGCGGTGGGCACGCGCACCGTCGCCGCGGCGAGCTTCGCGCTCTTCCTCGGCGCGCTTCCCCCGCCGGACGAGAACCGTCCGCTGTCCGCGCGTGACGGCGCGAAGATGCTCGGGCAGGTGACCCGCGTCCTGGCGCAGCGCTCGGCGGCCGAGGGCGCGGTCCGGGCCGCCCGGCTCCTCCTCCTGGCCACCGACGGGCGGCTGCTCCTCGTGGCCCGCAGCGGTGACGTTCCGGCGCAGATGCGCCTTCTCGAGGGCGAGGGCCGTTGCCGGCGATGCGGGCTCGACGAGCACTCGAAGTCGCGGGCGCTCGTCCGGGCGCACCTCCGGTCGCGATCGGTGGCGGTCACCTCGGCTCCGCTCGCCCCCGGTGCGCACTGGCTCCCCATCCCCGACGGCGGGGCGGTCGGGGTGGGGCCGAGCCTCGAGCCCGAGGTCCTCCAGGGCTAGGAGCGGGCCTCCCAGAGCGGGCCGACCGAGGCGGCCACGACCGCGCTGAGGACGTTGCAGGCGGCGTGGAAGAGCGTGCTCCCCACCACGGTGCCGGTCCGCTCCCGCAGCCATCCGAAGAGCAGCGCGGGGAAGAAGACCAGGAGCCGCGACGCCCGGAACACGGCGAGGTGCCCCACGGCGAAGAGCAGCGCGGTGAGGAGGAAGGCCGGGCCCACCACCACTCCCGCGACGTGCGCTCCGCCAGGCCAGACCCGCTTGAGCCGCGCCTGGAGCCAGCCCCGGTAGAAGAACTCCTCGGGGAGCGCGGTGACCAGGAGCTCGTCCACGACGTTGGTCCACCCGTATCCGGCCGGAAGCCGCGCGTGCACCGCGAGCCCTGGCGGGGCGCCCGAGCGGGCGTGTCCGAGGACCCAGCGCAGCCACGCCTCGTAACCGAGGAGGAAGAGGGGCGCGACCACCAGGAGGAGCCCGAGCGCGAGCAGCACGTCCGCGCGCCAGCGGGCCAGCGTGACGCCGTAGTCGCGGGCGTCCTCGTGCGTCCCGCGCATCGCCGCGAGCGGGAGGTAGAGGAAGGCGACCACCGCGGTCACCTTCGCCCACGGCGGAGGAGCCAGGCGCGAGACGAGGACGATGGCGACGAAGGCCACCGTCCAGAGGAGGAGCGCCTGGGCCAGGACCGTGCGGCGACTCACCGCGCTCCTCCGAGCTGTGCCCGCACCGAGGCGAGTGTCGCGACGCGGGATGACGCGCGGTGGCGCGCGGTCACCACCCCGGCGATCCGGGCCTCACCGTCGAGGACCGGGCTGCCGGGGGGAAGACGGAGCGACACCTCGAACCAAGTCTGCCCGGACGCCTCCTGGACCCGGCCGAGGAGCGGCGTCTTGCCGTCCTCGTCGAGCCCCACCACCCACGTCCCGACGAGGAGCGGCTCCAGCCGGGCCGCGGGGGCGGGGAAGGGACCCTCGGCATCGATGGAGAGCAGAAGGAGCCCGAGCTGCGGAAACCGCTCGAGAACGTGCGCCGGGCGGCGGACCGCGCCGAGCTCGACCAGCGCGGCGGTGCCCTGCACCAGCCCGGCCAGGGTGAGCACCTGGCCCTCGGCGCCGACCAGCGCCCCGTCCGCCGTCCGGCTTCCGAGGACCCGGACCCGCGCCCGGCCAGCGGCCTCGGCTGCGCGGCGGAGCGCGCTCGAGCTGGGCGGAGGAGGCGCGGCCGCCTCCCCCACCACGAGCGCCGCGAGGACGGCGACCAGCGGTGGGCTCAATGCCGGAGCGCCTCGGCCTCGAGCCGGCGCCACAGCCCGGACGAGGAGGCGAAGGTGAAGAGCACCTGCGCGGCCTGGAGCCGCGCCCCCTCGGCCAGCCGGTGGGCGACGCCCTTCTCCAGGCGCACGCCATCCAGCCACGAGCCGTTCGTCGAGCCCGGATCCTCCACCGTCCAGCCGTCGGGAGCCTGCCGGAAGAGGAGGTGGACCTGGGAGACGGTGCCCTCCTCGACGACGAGATCGCAGGAGGGGCTCCGTCCGAGCGTGACCTGGGGGACGTCGCGCACCACCGGCTCGAGCGCGATGGCCAGCGCCGAGCCCTCGAGCACCGTGGCGACGGTGGCGGGCATGAGGAGGGTCCGCGGGCCTTCGGGGTGGGTGGGGTGCCAGGCGGTGGGTTCCCGGAGCAGCCACGGATGGGGGTGAGCGCGAGCGAAGGCCGCCTCGTCGCGGAGGTCCAGCTCGGGAAGAAGAGTGGAGAGGAGGAAGCTTTTCATGAGCCCCTCTGGCGCAGGGCCCAGAAGCGCTGCTGGAGCCCGAGGTTCAGCGGGTCCATCTCCAGCGCCCGCTCGTAGGCCTCCAGCGCCTGGGTGCGGTGGCCGCTCGACTCGAACCCGCGTGCCGCCGCTGCCTGGACGTGGGCCCGGGCATCCGCCCCGGGGTGCCTGGTGAGGAACCGCGCCCGGTGCTCCTCGAGGACGGTGACGGTGAGCCCCGAGGAGATGCAGCGCGCGACACCGCGGAAGTTGCCGGCCTCGGCGTCGGTCTCCATCCTCCGGGACGGCGAGGAGATGCGCTCCACCGACTCGTTGAGCTTGGCGAGGAGGCGCCTGGCCTCGTCCTGCTGTCCATGGGACCCGCGGGTCTGGATGCCCTCCAGCTCGGCCCGGAGCTCGCGCCAGCGGGAGCGGATGTCGTCGAACTCGGCATCGGGCGGTAGCCCGAGGCGGGCGTAGGGGTCGGTCGGTGCAGTGCGGGCCCGGGTCAGCACCCGCTCCGCTCCTGGGTCCGTCGCCGCGATGGAGCTCAGCGGCGCGAGCCCCTTCAGCCGCCGGGAGACGGCCTCGCGGAACGGCGGGGCGGGCTCGAGGAACTGCAGCGCGACGCCCGCGGCGAAGCCCCAGGCGCGGGCCTGGAGCTCCGGGACCTGGCGCACCACCTCGGCCGGGGTGAGCGCGCCCGGAGGGTTCTCGAGCGAGACCTGGACCTTGGTGAAGAGCGCGGGCAGCGGCTCGGGGACGCAGGCGTAGACCCCGGCACGCGAGAGGTCGCGGAGGTCCACCGCCCGCGGTGCGCCGTCGATGAGCAGCGTGCCACGGAAGCTGGCAGGCGTGGGCGCCGGGCTGGTCGTCGGTGCCGGGACGTGGGTCACGTGCGGCGTGGGGACGCGCGGGGCGGGCGCGCTCTCCGGGGCGCCCGTGGCCCCGGAGTCACCGCTGCTCGCGGCGCTGCGGGTGAGGGCCCGCTCGAGAGCGCTCCGGAAGGCGTCGGCGTCGGGGAAGCGGTCCTCGCGGTTCTTGGCGAGCGCGGTCAGGATGGCGTCGCTCCACGCCGTGCTCACCCGGGGGTTCAGCTGCTGCGGCGGCACCGGCGGCGTGTCGCGGTGGGCGAGGAGGATCCCGGTCACGCCCCCGCCGGTGAACGGCAGCCGGCCCGTCGCCAGCCGGTAGGAGATGACTCCCAGGGCATAGAGGTCGGCGCGGCCATCGAGGGTCTCGCCGGCGCCCTGCTCGGGGGCCATGTACTCGGGGGTACCGACGATCCATCCGGCGTGGGTCATGCCCCCCTGCATCTCGCCGCCGAAGAGCTTGGCGATGCCGAAGTCCAGGATCTTCACGAAGGGGGGGCCATCCCGCCGGCAGAGGAAGATGTTCTCGGGCTTGAGGTCGCGGTGGACCACCCCGCGGGCGTGTGCGGCCTGCAGCGCCTGGCAGACCTGGATGAGGATCGGCAGCGCCCGCTCCGGCGCCATGGGCGCGGCGGGCGCGGAGGAGAGCGGCTCGCCCTCCAGGTACTCCATGATGAGGTAGTACCGCCGTGGCGGCACCACGTTCATGTCGAAGATGTTGACGATGTTGGGGTGGCCGATGAGGTTGACCGCCCGGGCCTCGGCGTAGAACCGCTGGACCAGCGAGGCGTCCGAGGCAAGGTGCTCGTGGAGCACCTTCACCGCGACCTTGCTTCCGATCAGCGTCTGCTCGCCGAGGTAGACCGAGCCCATCCCACCGTGGCCGATCCGGCGGACCAGGCGGAAGCTCCCCACGGTGGTGCCCAGGAGGGGATCTGGCGCGCTGGTCGCAGGGGTCGAAGACATCGGGAGAGGACGCCGGACGAAAATGTCCCATGCTCCGGCGACAGGTGCAAAGCGAACGCCGCTCCGGAGCGCTCAGCCGGCGCGGGCGCGGCGGCGCCGGATCTCCTCCAGGAACTCCTCGGGGCCGCGCGTGTTGAGCACGTCGGAGGTCCTCGCGCCGCCCTTCCGGGCCGTGTGGATGGCATAAGCCACGTGGTGGAGGGCGAGCGTGCTGTGGGCGTCCGCCGAGACGACCAGGCGCGCTCCGGCCTGAAGCGCCAGCCGGACGTGCTCCGCCGAGAGGTCCATCCGGTCCGGGTTCCCGTTCACCTCCAGCAGAACACCTCGCCGGGCCGCACGCTCGACCACCGCGGGCATGTCCAGCGGCGACGGCTCGCGCTTCTGGAGGAGGCGTCCGGTGGGATGTCCGAGCACGTCGGTGCAGGGATGGTCGAGTGCGCGGAGGACCCGGGCGGTCATCGATGCCTGGTCCTGCCCGTGGCGGACGTGCACCGAGGCGATGACGACGTCCAGCTCCTCCAGCATCCGGTCAGGCAGGTCGAGGGACCCGTCTTCGAGGATGTCGACCTCCAGCCCCCGGAAGAGCCGGAGCCCGGGGACGGCCTCCTGGACACGGGCAATCTCCTCCCACTGAGAGCGCACCCGCCGCTCGTCCAGGCCTCCGGCGTAGGCCGCCGCGGCGCTGTGGTCGGTGACCGTCAGGTAGCGGAGGCCCATCGCCGCCGCCGCGCGCGCCATGGCCTCCAGGGTCGACTTCCCGTCGCTCCAGGTGCTGTGGCTGTGGACCACGCCCTGGACCGCGGAAGGGTCGAGCAGGTCGACCGGGAGGGTGCCCGCGAGCGCGGCCTCGAACTCGCCGATGTCCTCGCGGAGCTCCGGCGGCACGTACGACATCCCGAGGAGCGCGTAGAGGGCCTGCTCGGTGGGGACCGGGAGCTTTTCCTCGCCCCGGAACACCCCCCACTCGCTGATGGTCAGGCCGAGGTCGCGCGCCCGTCCGCGCAGCCGGACGTGGTGGGCCTTCGAGCCGGTGAAGTGATGGAGCGCGGTCGCGTAGTCCTCGTCGGGCAGGACGCGCAGGTCCACCTGGAGCCCGTCCTCCATGCGGACCGAGCACTTGCTCTCGCCCTGCCCGAGCACCTCGCGGACGCCTGCCTGGTGGGCGAGGACGTCGAGCACCAGGGCCGCCTCCGGGGCCGAGGCGACCAGGTCCACGTCGGAGACCAGCTCGCACCAGCGCCGGACGCTTCCGGCGACGTCGGCCCGGACCACCCCCGGGGCGGCCTTGACCTGGGCGAGGAGAGCATGGGCCACCGGGAGGACGTCGCCCAGTCGCCGGCGAGCGTGGGCCGTCCGGTACTGCTCGATGCCGGCGAGGATCTTCTGCTCGCTCCGCTCCCCGAAGCCCTTGAGGCCACGGACCCGCTCCTGGCGGCAGGCCTCCTCGAGCTGGTCGATGCTCCCCACCCCCAGCGACCGGTGCAGGGCGGCGGCTTTCTTGGCGCCCAGGTCGGGCAGGCGCAGGAGCTCCAGGATGCCCGAGGGAAACTCGGCGCGGAGCTGCTCGAGGAGCTTGAGGCTGCCCGTGCGGTGGAGCTCGGCGATCTTCTCCGCCAGGGCAGGGCCGATGTTGGGCAGCTCGGTCAGGCGCCCCTCGCGGACGAGGGCGTCCAGATCGCCCGAGAAGCCGGCCATCCGGTCGGCTCCGAGGTCGTAGGCGCGTACCTTGTAGAAATCCTCGCCCTTGAGCTGGAGGTACTGCGAGACCTCGCGGAGGGCCCGGGCGATGCTCTGGGGATCCATGTCTCGGGAGCCTCTCTTGTTAATGTCCGGGCCCGACAGATGCGAATCGAGCTCGGAGCCGCGGACCTGGAAGAAGGGCAGCTGCGGGGGTACGACCTGGGGAAGCGCGCCATCTGCGTCGCGCGGGTGAAGGGGCGGTACAAAGCCCTGGACGACTGGTGCAACCACGCAGGATGTCTGCTCTCCGGCGGGCGGGTGGAGGGCAACCTGGTCGTCTGCCCCTGCCACGAGGTGGGGTTCGACCTGGACACCGGGGCGAACGCCACGTCCCCGGGCGTGTGCGACGACCAGCCGACGGCCCGGGTGACGGTGGAGGCCGGGCGGCTGATGCTGGAGCTGGAGGACGGCTGACGATGGGGCACGGGCACGACCACAAGCACGGCCACGGACACCCCGACGGGCACGCCCACGCGGGCCCGGGGGCCGAGAAGGGCGGCACCCCGGCCCACGGGGAGAGCCCGGCGCGGCTCCACCGCAGCGACGCCCCGACGCACGTGGCCTGCTTCGTCCTGACCTGCTCGGACTCTCGGGCCCAGGTGGACGACGTCAGCGGGCGCGCGCTGAAGGAGGGGCTCGAGGCGGCGGGCCACAGCGTCGTCGGGCAGACGGTGGTCCGGGACGAGCCCGATGCCATCCGGGCGGCGATCGAGCGTGGGCTACAGGACGGTGTGCGGGCGGTGCTCGTCACCGGTGGGACGGGCATCACCCGGCGGGACCAGACGGTGGAGGCCGTCCGTCCGCTGCTGGAGAAGGAGATCCCCGGCTTCGGCGAGCTGTTCCGGATGCTCTCCTTCCAGGAGATCGGCAGCGCGGCCTGGCTGTCGCGGGCGCTCGCCGGGACGGTGCGCGGGGTGCTGGTCTTCGTGCTGCCCGGCAGCCCGAACGCGGTCCGCCTGGCGCTGGACCGGCTCATCCTCCCCGAGCTGGGCCACGCGGTCCGCGAGCTGAGCCGCTAGCCGTGGGTCGTGGCCGCACCCACCGGCTGTCCCCCGAGCGCGCGGCCCGGCTTCGCCGAGCTCTGGATCGGCTGGAGCGCACCTCCCCGCCGCGGCGCCGACTTCCGCTGGACCCGGTGTCCCTCCCGCATCGGTACCGCGACCCGGGGGACGTCGAGGTGGCGGGGCTGCTGGCGGCGTCGCTGGCCTACGGGCGGGCCGATCTCTTCCTCCCCAAGGTGGCTCGCATCCTCGAGGCGATGGGGCCCTCTCCGGCGGCGTCCGTCCGTTCGCTCGACGTCGCCGGGGCGCGGGCGCTGCTCTCCGGGTTCGTCTACCGCTTCAACGTCGCCGCCGACGTGGGTGTGCTCCTCCTCGGGATGGGGCAGATGCTCCGGCGCCGGGGCTCGCTCGAGGCAGGGTTCCTGGCCGCGCGGGAGGCGTCGGGAGGCGAGCTGCACGGGGCGCTGGAGGGCTTCGTCCGGGAGCTCCGGGACGTCGACGTCCGGGCGATCGAGCGCGTGCTCGGGAAGACCCGGGGGCTCGACCATCTCCTTCCGGTGCCCCTCGGCGCCGGTGCGGCGAAGCGGCTCCAGCTGTTCCTCCGCTGGATGGTGAGGGGGCCGGACGGCGTCGACTTCGGCATCTGGAAGCGGGTGCCGGCGAGCGCGCTGCTCGTCCCGCTGGACACCCACGTGGCCCGGCTGGCGTGGCGCCTCGGGCTGGTGCGACGGCGGACGATGGGGTGGGCGGCGGCCGAGGACATCACCGCCAACCTGGCGGTCATCGACCCGGTGGACCCGGTGCGGTTCGACTTCGTGCTCTGTCACCACGGGATGAGCGGGGCCTGTCCGCCGCGGGCGCGGGCCGAGCTGTGCGCCCGGTGCGAGCTCCGGCCGGAGTGCAGCGTGGGGTCGCGGCTCGTTCGTGGCTCGCGTCCGGCCCCGGCGCATCCCTGAGGGGGGCGCCTCAGCGCGTCGTCGCTCCGGGCTTCGGGGCGTTCAGGCTCTTGCCGGCCAGCGGGTCGTAGGTCGCCGAGTCGGGAGGATCGAATCGCTCCCAGGTGGCCTTCTCGAAGAAGAGCTGGATCTCGTCCACCAGCCGCCCCTCGATCGTCCGGTCGTTGATGCCCACCACCAGGACCTTCTGCAGCGTGATCCGGTAGTCGAGGACGGGCTTGCCGTCTGCGCCCTCCTTCCAGAACTCGAGGATGGCCTGCGTCACGCGGCTCGGAGTGACCAGGTCGCGCAGGATGGCGATGCTCGCGGGGCCATGGTCCTTGCTGAAGACCACCGGCCCGGTCGTGATCTTGCCGGGCACCACCGGACCGCCGGCGATGGTGATGGTCTCCAGGCGCCAGGTCTCCGAGTACCGGAACGCGCGGAACTGGTTCTCGTGCCCCTTCTCCTTCGATTCCCCGGGCACGCCGTCGATGCTGACGAAGAGCATGCCGCCACGGTCGCGGTCGCGATCCCGATCGTCGTCGCGATCGTGTGCGAGCGCGGCCGGACCGCGGACGAGAGCCAGGGCGAGCAGCGCTGGAACGAGTGTCGCTTTCATGGAGACCCCCACGCGTCGTCGAGAGGGACGACGACGGGCGGGAGCTTGCCATCAGCCCGATCGGGCCCTCCACCCGATGGGAGGTGGGTCCGGACGGCCTCCGGTGCGGACGGGACGGGCTGCCCGGGGGTCAGCCCCCGGAGACCATCGCCGCCGCGACGGCCGCCGCGCCCGCGGCATCGGCCACGCTCCCCCGGGCGACGCTCACCCGCACGCAGGCGCCGTCCTGGGTGAGGTAGACGGCATCCGGGGCGGTCCAGACCGGGCTTCCCAGCGACAGCGACTCGGCCGCGCCGCTCCCGGCCGAGGTGCGGCACTGCATCTCGGCCTCCGCGCCGTCGAACCAGGTGCGGACCTCGAGGCGGAGCTCGACGTCGGCCCCGCTGAGCGTCCAGACGGTGGAATCGCTGTACTCGGCGCCGGCCGGCTCCTGCAGCGCCGACCCGAGCGCGGTCTCGAGCGCGAAACGGTCGAGGCTGAGCGCGCGGCTCGGCGCCCAGGGTCCGGGCGCCTCGGCCTGGGGCCCCGTCGGCCCGTCGCCACCCGCGCCTGGCGGGGCCGGCGTCTCCGAGGGCGAGCTCGAGGACCCGTCGGTGCCCGAGCCGCAGGCGGCGGCGAGCGCGAGCGCCCCGATCAGCGCCGGAAGGAAACGGTGTCCCGCGCGCACGGGCGTCACCGGGTGTTACGGCCGGCGGGCGGGGCGGTGAGCCCCGCCTTGTTGGTCTTGCTGTCGAAGCTGACCGAGTCCGCGGGGTCGAAGACCTCCCACTTCCCGGAGGCGAAGCTGAGCTGGACCTCGTCGACCAGGCTGCCGTTGCCGGTGCTCTTCTCGCTCACGCCGGAGACGAGCACGTCCCTGAGGGTGATCTGGTAGTACTTGACGGGCTTCCCGTCGGATCCCTTCTTGTCGAACTCGATCACCACCTGAGAGAAGGTGTGGCCGGTCACGAGGTTGGCGAGCAGCTTGAGGGTCGCCGGCCCCTG
>Ga0335080_10000873_pt1 | contig 28610 bp, 25 predicted proteins | sample Lox_Sample_34_FD_206720 | JGI IMG/M metagenome (GOLD analysis project Ga0335080, IMG submission 206720) | Soil microbial communities from Loxahatchee National Wildlife Refuge, Florida, United States - Lox_Sample_3.4 | ecosystem: Environmental > Terrestrial > Soil > Wetlands | place: USA... | reverse complement strand
TGATTTAATTCGCAAAGTTTTCGCGCGGGAGTTTGGCTCGGACTTGCTGGCGGGAATTTCGATCGTCGCGGCGGTGCTGCAGGGCGAGTACTTAGTGGGAACGATCGTTGTGTTGATGCTTTCCGGCGGGACGGCGCTGGAAGAGATGGCGTCGCGACGCGCGTCTTCAGTGCTTGACGAGTTGGCGAAGCGCCAGCCGCAAACGGCACACCGAAAGCAGGATGGCGGAGTTGTAGACGTGGCGCTCGACGACGTGCGCGTTGGCGACATTCTCGAGATTTTTCCGCATGAAATCTGCCCGGCGGACGGCGTGGTGGTTGAGGGCCAAGGGATGATGAACGAGGCGTTCCTCACGGGCGAACCGTTCGAAATGCAGAAGGCGCCGGGATCGCAGTTGATTTCGGGAGCGCTAAACGGCGAAGCCGCGTTCATGATGCGCGCGGAGAGGCTGCCGGTGGATTCGCGCTACGCGCGGATCATGCGGGTGATGGAGGAGACACAGCAGCAGCGGCCCAAATTGCGGAGATTGGGAGACAAACTGGGAGCTTGGTACACACCGATCGCGGTGGGACTCGCCGTTCTCGCCTGGATCTTTACGCGAAATCCTCATCGATTTTTGGCGGTGGTGGTCATCGCGACGCCCTGCCCTTTGCTGATTGCGATTCCGGTGGCGGTGATCGGGGCGATTTCGCTCGCCGCTCGCCGCGGCATCATCGTGAAGAACCCTGCAGTGCTCGAGCAGATCGAGACTTGCCGCACTTTCATCTTTGACAAGACCGGCACGCTCACCTACGGGCGGCCGACGCTGACGGAAATCGAGTGTTCGCCTCAATTTCAAGAGAAGGACGTGGTGCGCTTTGCCGCCAGCCTGGAGCGATATTCAAAGCATCCTTTAGCGCAGGCGATTCTCGACTACGCGGCGAAAAATAACGTGCCGGCGGAATCCGCATCGGAAATTCAGGAGCAGCCGGGCCGCGGACTGCGCGGGACTATCGGCGGTCGAAAAGTGCTGCTGACCGGCCGGGACCGTTTGGGAGAAGAAGTGCGCGAATTGCCGGGCGCGCGATCCGGACTGGAATGCGTGCTGCTTGTTGACAGCCAGTACGCGGCGCTGTTTCGCTTCCGCGACGCGCCGCGGCAAGATTCCGACGTGTTCGTAAAGCATCTCGGGCCGCGGCACAAGGTGAACCGGATTCTGCTGGTGTCCGGGGACCGGCTGGAAGAGGTGCGCTACCTGGCTGCGGAAGTCGGAATTTCTGAAATTCATGCCGCCAAGAGCCCCGAGGAAAAGGTTGCGATTGTCCGCGAGGAGACGCAGCGCGCGAGGACGCTGTTCGTCGGCGACGGAATCAACGATGCGCCCGCGATGCAAGCGGCTTCTGTTGCGGTCGCGTTCGGGCACGACAGTGAGATCACAGCGGAAGCTGCCGATGCTGTGATTCTAGAATCGTCCTTGGGAAAGGTCGATGAACTGATTCACATTGGCCAGCGTATGCGCTCGATCGCGCTGCAAAGCGCAATTGGCGGGATGGCTCTGAGCGTTATCGGCATGCTGGCGGCCTCTGCCGGTTATCTGAATCCCATTGGAGGGGCGATCGCCCAGGAGATCATCGATACGGCGGCGGTTCTAAACGCGGTGCGCATGGCGCTTCCATTCAAAAATCTGCGGGACTTTTGAATCAAGGGTGGCTCCCGAGCGCGCGGTTCACAATTCGCGCAACGATTGCGCGACGGGACGGCTCGCGGCGCGAATCGCCGGGGGCACGCCGCCGACGAGACCCATCACGAGCGCGAATACCACGCCGATGGCTAGGAGAATGGGCGTGATACGAAATGCGAAAGCGAGGTGAGAGAAAGTCTGCCAGTTCATGGCTCCCGTCGTGAGCCCATTCAGCGGGAGCACCGCGATGCAGCCGAGCAGTCCGCCGACGAAAGAGATCAACAGAGCCTCGATCAGGAATGAAACGACTACGCTCGGAGCGCCGAAGCCGATGGCGCGCATGGTGGCGATTTCGCGCGAGCGTTCAGCGACGGCCGAATACATGGTATTCAATGCGCCGAAGATGGCGCCAAAGGCCATAATCGAGGCGACAACGCCGCCGAGAATGGTGATCAGAGTGGTCATACGCGTGGATTGCTTGGCGTAGTAATCGATCTCGCTGCTGACGTCCACGTTCATGCGCGGATCGGCGGTGATGGTGTCCTTGAACTGCTGAAGCGCGGCCGGCGAGGTGAGGTGCGCGGTCACGGACTGATATATATTTTCGGGATATTTGTAGACCTGATCGAGAATGCGGGAATCACACCAGACCTCAGAATCGAACGATGAACCTCCGGCGTCGAAAACTCCCACGACCGTCCAGGTTCCTCCCCCAAATCGGACGGTGTCGCCAAGATCTAGCCCCGTGTATGTGCCTGGGACATTGCGGCCGACCACAAGCTCGCTGAGGCCCGGCTTGAAAAAGCGGCCCTGGGCGATCTTGATTTTATCCCGAACAAGAAGCGCGTTAGCGGAAACTCCGCGCACCTGGACGTTTGCATCCGTGCCGGTGGAGCGCAACGGAAAAGGAGCAATGACGACAACCTCGGGGCTGACGAGCGGCTGAGAGCCACTGCGGGCGACGCCCGGCGCGTCCTGGACGATTTTGACTTCATCGAGCGTGACTGCGCCCATCATCTCGGAGGTGGCTCCGGCGCGAATGACCAGAGCGTTGTCGGCTGTGCCCGAGGCCACCAGCGTCGCCTTGAAGCCTTTGGCCAGCGAGAGCATGGCGATGAAAACGCCTACTGTGCCCGCGATTCCGAGAACGGCAACAATGGCGGAGGGCCAGCGTGCTCGAACACTTCTGAAATTGTAAACGACGGGAATGGGCATTCTCAGACCCTCCGCAGCGCGTCGACGACGCGCAAGCGCATCGCGCCGAAGGCGGGAATCAGTCCGCTCAGAGCGCCGACGCCGAGAGCGAAGCCGATCCCGGCGAGCAAAGTGGAATACGAAACGACCAGCACTGGAAGCAATCCGTTGAGCGCGGAGCCGAGTACCGGAACCGCCGCCGCAGCAAGGAGTAAACCAAGGCTGCCGCCGATAATGGCGATTAAAATCGATTCCGCGAGGACCATCACGAGCACCGCGCGATCGGAGAAGCCAATGGCCTTCAAAACCGCGAGCTCTCCAGTGCGTTCGCGCACCGCGATGGCCATGGTGTTGCCGGTGACCAGCAGTAGAGTGAAGAACACAACGCTGCCGATTGACAGGATTAGAAATTCGATGTTGCCGAATTGCTTGGCCCAGCCGGCTTGAAACGCGGATTCCGTCTCGGTCTTGGTTTCGTAGTTGGAATTCGTAAATTCGCTGTCGATCGCTTTCACCACTCGCTCGGCATCGTCCGGGCTGTTCAGGCGAATGACATACCATCCGACCATGCCCTTGTAATCCGCAGGCATATTTTCATCGAAATATTTCCACTGGAACCAGAACGCGCTCTCGTCGCCACCGGGCTTCGTGTTGTGGAAGATACCGTCAATATTGAATTCCAAGGCTGAATCTCCGCCAAAGAGAGTGCTCTTGATGGGGATGCGATCGCCGATTTTCCAGCCGAAGCGTTTAGCGGTCCTGGCTCCCACGACGGCGCCCTGGCGGTCGTTGAGGAAGGTCTTCCACTGATCGTCGGGCATGACGATCTCGGAATACACTTCACGCTGGTTTTCGATATCTATGGCGATTTGCGGGAAAAAGTTTTTCTCGTCTTGGTAAACGCCGCCGAACCAATTGGCATGCGTAATCGCCCGGATACCAGGAATGACCATCATCTTGTCGCGGTAAGCGAGCGGCAAGGTTTGAATGATGGACGTACGGTTGATGACCACGAGGCGGTCCGCGCCGGCAACTTCAACTCCGCGGCTGAAGGCGCTCTTGACCACCGCTAGAAACGTGAAGAGGAAAAGCGCGGCGGCGAAGGAGCCGATGGTGAGCAGGAGGCGAATCTTCTTGCGGAATAGATTGGCGAAAAGAAGGCCACCAAATTTCACGCCACGCCTCCTGCGACCGAATCCAGATGCGCGCCTTCGACGAGGACGCCTTTATTCAGATGAAGCAGCGTGTGTGCGCGCTCGGCGGCGGCGGGATCGTGGGTCACCATCAGAATGGTCTTGTGATATTCAGTGGAGAGGCGCGTGAGCAGATCGAGAATCTCGTCGGCGCTCTTGCGGTCAAGATCGCCGGTGGGCTCGTCGCACAGAAGAAACGTGGGATCGGCGACGATGGCGCGAGCTATGGCTACGCGCTGCTCCTGCCCGCCGGAAAGTTGACGAGGATAATGATTCATGCGATCGGCGAGCCCGACGATCGAAAGCGCGGCCTCGACGTGCTGGCGCCGCTCCGACCTAGAGAGCTTGGTGAGAAGAAGAGGCAGCTCGACGTTTTGAAACGCGGTGAGCACCGGAATCAAGTTGTACATTTGAAAGATAAATCCGACGTGCCGCGCGCGCCATTCGGTGAGCTTGTGGGCGGACATGTGCGTGATTTCATCGCCCGCCACAGTGATGCTGCCGTGCGTGGGGAGGTCGAGCCCGCCGAGAAGATTGAGCAGCGTGGTCTTGCCCGAACCGCTCGGGCCCATGAAGGCAATGAATTCGCCTTTGTCGACGTCCAGATTGAGGGATTGCAGGACGTGAATGGTCTCGCCCGCGCGGGTATAGTTCTTATCAACGCCGCGGACTTGAATTAACGCGCTACCGGTTCCGTTACCGTCTACTCGCACCATCTCATCGGCTCCTATTTCCTGATTTCGACGGCCTGGCCATCGTGGAGATCAGCCGGGCCTTTCACAACCACCGATTCTCCGGCGACCAGCCCAGCCAGCACTTGCTGATCGGCGCCTTGCGCGGCGCCGAGCTTCACCGCGCGACGCTCGATGTGATCTTCCTTAACGAGGAAAACGGTCTTCGAGCCATTTTGGTCACGCACCGCGGCTTGCGGAATGATTACCGCAGACGACGCTGCGCCGCTTTTCTGCTCAGGCTCATCGCCGAGGAACGCGACCTTCACGCCCATATCCGGGAGAATGCGCGGATCGAGCTTCAAAAATGAGATGCGCACCTTCACGGTGGCCTTCTGCCGATCAGCGGTCGGGATGACGGTGCGCACCTTGGATGGAATCTGCCAGTCGGGATAGGCGTCGAGAATCGCCGTGACAGGCTGGTCAGGCAAAACTCGCGCAATATAGGCTTCGTTCACATCCACTTCGATCTCATTCGAGTTCATGTCCACGATGGTGGCGATGCCGGTGCGCGTAAACCCGCCGCCTGCGGAAATTGGCGACACCATTTCGCCTATCTGTGCATCTTTCGAAACGATAATGCCGTCGAATGGCGCGCGGATAATGCAATTGTCCACGGCTTGTTGCGCTTCGGCGATTCTTGCTACGGCGCCGATTACTTGCTGCTTGGCCAGGTCAATTTTCGCTTTGAGGCTATCGACGTTTGTACGCGCAGTGTCGAGCGCTTCCTGCGTTTGGACGCCGGAGGCCTGAAGCTCCTGGGCGCGATGGAGCTCGATCTCGGAGTATTTCAATTGCACCTGAAGATCGGCGATGGAGGCTTGAGCGGTGTCGCGATCGGCTTTGGCCGAATCGAGCGCGCGGCGAACATCGGAATCATCGAGAGTGGCGAGCACGAAACCCTGTGGCACGTGCATACCTTCATCGAAGAACACTCCGGTAACGCGGCCGGTGATTTTCGAAGCGACCGTGGCGCGGCGCCGCGGGGTAACGTAGCCGCTGGCATTGAGCAGCGCCGGCCGATCGCTGCCGGCCTTCTGTGCCGTAGCCACCTCCACCACCGGCTTTTGATGCGTGTAGGCGAGCCAACCGCCCCCCACTAACACGCCCCCGCCAAGGATCGCGGCGAATAGGCCCAAGGCTTTGCCCGTGCGGCCGCCTTTGCGCTGGCCTTCGTGGATGCGCAGCGAGCCGAGATCAGGCTTGGGAGCTTGAGAACCTGTTGCCATTAGTGCCCGCGTTGCCTCTCTATTTGATTCACCAATGACTAGTACGCTTCGCGCAAAGCGAATCTTTCGCAGCGCGCAAAAGCGGCGAAGTCGTGGCGGCTCTATTGTATCGAAGGTAGGCGAGATTCGCTGGTTTGCAAGTACGGCCAACGGAAGGTGGCGCGGACCGAGCCGCTGGAACCGATGCAGAGACGCAGACGCGTCCCTACCACGGCGAGTACTTTCAGCGCCACCTCGGGATGCTCGCGGCAAAAATCCTGAAAGTCTTTGCGCGATATGAACAGAAGCTCGGCATCTTCCGAAGCCGAAGCCGCCGCTGGATAACTGCCGCCGTCAAACACAGGAAGCTCCGCAAACGAGCTTCCCGGCCCTTCGATGGCCAGCACCTGTTCTGGGCCTTGCGCAGATACCTTAAAAATGCGGATCTTTCCCGAGACAACGAGGTAGAGCCCCTTACAAGGATCGCCTTCACCGAATAGAAGTTCGCCCCGCTGCGCGTGTCGCTTGCTTGATCTGGATGCCAGAGCCTTGAATTCACTTTCCGAAAGACTGGCGAAGAACGGGGTATTGCGCAGCAGAGACTCGATCTGAACTCAAAGCGGCGGCTAGCGCCGAATTGATCGAATATCCGAAGAGGAGAATTGGTAGGGGCGGTGGGGATCGAACCCACGACCAACGGCTTAAAAGGCCGCTGCTCTACCACTGAGCTACGCCCCTGTGGCGTGTCCGTTTATCTTACCTGAAAATTGGCGTTGAAGACGCTTCTCTGGGCTGGTCGCAGCAGGCGCGCTGAACCACGTGCCGCTCGTGATTTCGCAGCGGCACGGCAATTTGCCGCTGTTCGGACATAATCGCCGAGGCCGAGTCCTGCCTTTCTAGCGGGCGGCGGGCTTGGCGCGGGGGCGTTTGCGTTTCCATTCGTAATCTTTGCGCAGCTTTTCCTTGTGCTTCTTTACCTGGCCTTCCAGCTCGGAGAAGGCGGCGCGGACGCTGCCGGGGGCGTCGGGGGCGATGGCGCTGGCGTGCAGCGTGCCGGTGGGCAGCACGAGATTTACCGCGAAATTGAAATCGGAGCGGCGCGGGCGAAGCTCGAGGTCACCGTGCAATTGCACCAGATCAGGCGCGTAACGCTTGAGCAGCCTTTCGAGTTTCGCGACATGGCGCGCCACAACTTCCTCGACCGATTCGCGAACATCCGATTGAACGCGGCTGAACGACATTTTCATCGAAGCACCTTGATGGCAGGATTGAACAACCGGCTGGAAAGCGAAGCCGCATGAAACTCATCGCAAATTCAGCATAGCAAGGCCCCGAGTTGGATACAACGGCGCGGTGCAATTGCGGCACTCATCGCGCTGCGATTTGACAGGCGCTTCGGCGGCGACATAGGCTGGGCGCGCGTTACCATTGAACGATGGGCCGCCAATCACAACGCGACGTGCCGATATCGCACCGGGTGCTTGTGGGCCCGGCGGGATGGTCTTATGCCGACTGGAAAGGGATCGTTTATCCGGCGCGGCGGGAGCGCGGCTTTCGCGAGGCGGCATATCTGGCGCAGTTTTTCGACACGATCGAGATCAATACCTCGTTCTATCAGCCGCCGAAGCCCGACATGTGCCGCTTGTGGATCGAGCACGTGGCCGCAAATCCGCGATTTCTTTTCAGCGCGAAGCTGTGGCAGAAATTCACGCACGAAACCGGCGCGGACGCTGCCGATGTTGCCGCGGTGCGCGAGGGATTCGACGTGTTGGCGGGAGCGGGACGGCTCGGCGCGGTACTGATGCAGTTCCCTTTTTCGTTTCATAACACGCCTGAAAATCTGGCGCGGCTCGAAGCGCTGGCGAGAGAATTCGGCGCGTATCCGTTGGTGGCGGAAGTCCGCCATTCGAGCTGGATGCAGAAATCGTTCTTCGAATGGCTGCGCGAGAGCGGAGTGGGCTTCTGCAATATCGACCAGCCGGTGATCGGCAAGTCTATGAAGCCCACCGAGCGCGCCACTTCGCGCGTCGCGTATGTGCGCCTGCACGGCCGCCGCTACGATACCTGGTTTAGCGACAATCCGGCCACGCCTCCTTCGGAGCGATACAACTATCTCTACTCCGAAGAAGAGCTCGCGCCCTGGACCGAGCGCATCCGGAACACCAGCGAGCACGCCGAGAAGACTTTCGTGATCGCCAACAATCACTTCGAAGGCAAGGGCGTGGTGAACGCGTTAGAGTTGATTCATTTACTGACGGGAGAAAAGCTAGATGTACCCGAGCCGTTGCGCCATCATTATCCGCGATTAGAAAAGATCGCGGACGCTCCATCAAAAGAGCCGACGCTTTTTCCTGTGTAGGGGGCGGGTTTACCACGCTCCCAGCGTGGCGATGGGTTTTGAGTTCATTCTGACCGCGGAAGAAAAACTTAACCACAACCGGGCGGGTCGTAAGCCCCATCCCCTACTTCTTGAATAGATCTTCGAAAGCTTTGCGGGCGCCGTGGGATGTGTTGGGCGAAATAGGTGCGGAAGGAGCGGCGGGCGTGGCGTAAGCTGCGGGCGAAGTATCCTTTTCAATCGTCACGCGCAAATCGAAGAACGTGCACTCATTGCGCGCGTCTTTCTTCGCGATGCGCTCGGGAATCGGCTGCGTGCATTCAAACTGCGCGGCCGTATCAAAGTGGCGGCACTGCTTGCAGGAATGCATTTCAAGTCCGCACTTGGGGCATTGGCCATTGGGATCGAAGCCCGGCTGCAGCACCGTGCCGCAGTTCGAACAGCGGGCGCGTGAAACGCTGCCCACCATGCGCGGCGTGCGCGGGCCGAGCTGATCCTGCCTCGGACGCGGCTCGGCCGGGCGGTGCTCCTGCTTCTTCTTCGCTTCGCCGCGCTCCTGATAACCCTTCTGCTTATACTTCCGCTCCATGGAGGGACCTCCGGGGGAAACCCCATCATACTCCGAATCTAGACGTGCAACCGGCAAATCGCCGTTCCGGTTGAACTTGTAGCTTGAACGCCACTAACCGCGATGAACGCAGACGCGGCTGCTTGCGATCGCGTTTCCGCAATCACGCGCGGCCCGTGCCATTGCGCGCCCACCGGGCGCTGAAACCTTCGGCGGGCAAATCCGGCTGCAGGAAACTTCGCGGAGTTCCCGCCGCTGCGAGGACGGCTTCTGCCGCGATGTAGCCGCTGCGCACCGCGCCTTCCATCGTCGCGGGCCAGCCCGTGCGTGTCCAATCCCCCGCGAGAAAAAGATTCTCGATGCCGCAGCGCGGGCCGGGACGCCACTGATCGGAGCCGGGCTCGGGCGAAAAAGTCGCGGCGATTTCCTTGATCACCGTGGCTTTCACGAGCTTGGCGTCGCGAGCTGCGGGGAGAACTTCGCGCACTTCGCGCAGAGCAAGATCGGTGATCTCCTGGCGCGAGCGGTTCACCAAATCATAGGACGCGCTGACTACGAGCTGCAAGTACTGCCCGCCATCGTGCTTGGACGCGCCGGCTGCCAAATTGTTTTGCGCTGCCTCCGCGTAAAGAAGCGTCTTATTGAAAATCCACTGCACGGTGTGATCCAAAAGCGTGAGGAACGGTTCCTTCATCACTGGCCGGTCAAACCAAAAATGTATCCCCGTAATCGGCGAATCGTGCAAGTGCTGCAGGCCCGCGAATGCCGGATCGGATTCGGCGAGAGTCGGGCCAAGCAACTCGAGCAGCGCAGATTGCGGTACAGCGAAGACGAATGCATCGCCGGCAATCTCCGCGCCCTCATCGAAAACGAGGCTTCGCACTCTCTGCCCATCCATGCGAAAGCCGCGCAGCGTTGCGCGGAACCTCACTTCCCCGCCCCGATTCTCGATCGCCACGCGGCAACCGTCGTAAAGCTCCGCGAGCGGCACCGCCGGAATGCCAACGCGGAATCCATCGCGATTCGCTAGAAATGCTTTCCAGAAAACATCGATGCCGTAATGCGCGTCGGTGCGCGCCAGCTCCTCATCGAGCGCGCTCACCAGCACCACGCGCCAGAATCTTTCAATTGCCGGAGCGGTCTGCCCCATGCGATGCAGCCAATCGAGCATAGAATTTCCCTCGACGCCCGGCGGATGGCCGCCGGATCGTGCGATCGCGAGCATCGCCCGCCCGATTCCCGCTTTGTCGGACCACGAGAGCGCCGTGAAGCGCAAAAATGAAAGCGCCATGTGAAAAGGCGGCGCGAACAAAAACGAGCCGATCGAATACCGCCGCCCCCTTGCGTCGGCAAAGTAGAGCTGATCGTAATAGCGAATGCGATCGGCCGAGCCCACACGACGGTAAAAATCCGCGAGATTCGTGCAGCAGCCGAGAGTGACGTGCTGACAATTGTCCACGTGGCTGCCATCGGGAAGCAGATACGACGTTGCGCGTCCGCCGAGATACGGCCGCTTCTCAAACAGCCGCACGCGCACGCCGGCTTCAGCCAGCGCGACGGCCGCCGACAGCCCCGCCAGCCCCCCGCCGATCACGTTCACACATTCGTTGGACATAATGAGGGTCGCGCCAGCCGAGCCGCGCTCGCGCGAGAATCCAAACCTTTTCTGCTGAGGATAGCCGAGCCGGCGGCGCAGCCAGCACATCATAGCGGCGCAATTCGATTTTTTCGAGAATGCCCGCGTAGATGCGCGCCATGGCCCAGAGCGCCGCGCGGCTGTCGTCTTCGATCAGATCGAGAAGCGCCCAGCCCTCGGCATAAAACTTCCAGGCTCGTTCGGCCTCGGAGCGAATCAAATCGGCGAAGCGCGCGCCGGCGTTCGCTCGCCGCAAGTCGCGCGCATCGCAACCGAAGCGCGCCATATCATCGAGCGGCAAATAGATGCGCCCCATGGCGAAATCCTTCGGCACATCGCGGAGAATATTCGTAAGCTGGAACGCGATGCCGAGCCGTTCCGCCAATTCGGGCGCGCGAGGCTCCGTGAATCCGAAAACGTGAACGCAACACAGGCCGACGGTTCCCGCCACGCGATAGCAATATTCCCGCAGCCGATCGAATGTCTCATAAACGCTGACGGTCAGGTCCATCTCCGCGCCGGAAATCAAATCGTGCAAGTAACGCGAAGGTATGTTGTAGCGCTCGGCCGTATCGCGAAACGCCGGCCAAATCGGCGACGCCGAGGTTTCGCCGGCGAGAGCGCGATCCATCTCCGCGCGGCGATCTGCCAGGCCGCGCTGCTTCGCGGCGATTTCTCCGGGCTCGTCCGAAATGTCGTCCACGCCGCGCATGAAAGCATAGAGCGCGCAAAGGGCGTCGCGCTTGGCCGGAGGCAGCAGGCGAAATCCGTAGTAAAAATTGCGCGCCGCGGATCGCGCCAGATTGCGGCAATGGTCGTAGGATGCCGCAACGGGAACTTTCTCAGGCATGGCGTCCCGCGAGCGATGAACCGTTGTCAACGCCGCTGCCCGTGCCGCCGTTCGCGCCGCCATTCCCGCCGCCATTCGATCCGCCGTCAGAATTATCGGGCGGCGCGGAGGGCAACAACCAGGTGAAGCAGCGATCGACGAGCGCGCGGCCGAGCAGTTGCATCTGCGTGGCTCGGCTAATTTCCGGCCGGTGATGCAGCGTGTTATAGCCGATGGCCTCGATACGATCGAGAACTGCCAGGCCTCCGCGCGAGAACAACTCGACATCCACGCGCAGCGATGCCGAAACGCGTCCGGCGAGCGGCGCACCAGCCGCAAAAAGCGTACGCGTCCGCGCAATCAGCGCCTGCATCACCTTGGCGTAACGCTCATCAAAATCACGCGCAAACAAATCCTCGGGTCCGAGCCCCTTCTCTCGCAGCAAATCGAGCGGAATATAAATCCGGTCCTTATCGAGATCGCGCGCCACATCCTGCCAGAAATTCGCGAGCTGCAACGCGGTGCAAGTAGCATCGGCAAGAGCCTGCCGCTCAGCATCGCGATAACCCGTGAGATACAGCACGAGCCGCCCCACAGGATTCGCCGAGTATCGGCAATACTCGAGCACGCCGCCCCAATTCTCATAACGATGCACGCGCTGATCCTGCCGGAAAGCGATGAGCAGGTCGCGAAACGGCTCGATGGGAATATCGAGCGCCATCACCGTCTCCGCCAGCGCAACGAACACCGGATGCGAAGGATGCCCCGCATAAGTCCGCTGCAGTTCCTCGTCCCACGCATCGAGCAGCTTCAGCGCCGTCTTCGGATTGGGCACTTCGTCGCCAAGATCGTCGGCCCAGCGGCAATAGGAGTACACATTATAGAAATGCTGGTGCAATCGGCGCGGCAAAAGCCAGGACACCACGTTGAAATTCTCGTAGTGGTGCGTCGCAAGCCAGCGCGTATAACGGCGCGCTTCTTCGGGAGCACATCCCGCGCTCGGCAGGTTGCGCGCGATCTCAAGAACCGGATTCTCTTGCATGGAAGCCGTTTGTGGGGACGCGCCTACGGAATAACAGCAGTCTTCAATTCGCCGTTGCGATTCTTCATCCGCTCGAAAACGCGCGGCAGATCGTCGAGCGCCACTTCGCCGGTGACGAAATCTCCTGCAGTCACTTCCCCGCGAGCGATAGTGTCGAGCGCCTCGCGAATAAATTGCGGCGCGTGGTGGAAAGTGGACTTGATGGTGATCTCCGAATAATGCAGCGCCGAGGGATCGAATTTTACTTCCGAGCCGGGCGGGCAGCCGCCGAACAGATTCACCGTACCGCCCTTGCGCACCATCTGCACCGCCCATTGCCAGGTAGCGGGCGCGCCAACGGCTTCGATCACCGCATCGGCGCCGAGACCTCGCTCGGTGAGTTGCAGAACGCGCCGGATCGGATCTTCGGTGCGGCCGACATCGATCGTGGCGCTGGCACCGAGACGCTCGGCAGCAATCATCTGGCTCTTGCGCTTGCCGAGCGCGATGACGTGGATGCCGCGCGCTGAAAGCACGCGAATGAATTTCAAGCCGATCGGACCGCAACCGATGACTACAGCCGTGTCGCCCGCGTGCACATTCATTTCGTGAACGCCGCGCAGAACGCAGGCCAGCGGTTCAACCATCGCCGCATCGCGGAAGGAAACTTTGTCGGGAATCTCGAGCAAGTTCTTTTCGACGATCCGGCCGGGAACGCGAATGTATTCGGCGTAAGCTCCGTTGTTGAAGAGCAAATCCTCGCACAGATTCTGCTGGCCCTTGCGGCAATAGAAGCAAACGCCGCAGGGCGCCGAATTCGCCGGCACCACGCGCATGCCCTTGCGGAAACCGCCATTCACGCCGCTGCCCTTCTCCTCGATCACTCCGGCAAGTTCGTGGCCGAAAACCGAGGGCGGGCGGATCATGCGCGCGTGATAGCCGCGCTTCCAGACTTTGAGGTCGGTGCCGCAGGTCAAAGCGACTTCAACTTTGATGAGAACGTCGTCCGAAGCCAGTGGCGGGATGTCGATTGTCTCGACCTTCAAATCCTCGGGCCCGTAGAGGACCGCCGCGGTCATGTGCCCGTTTCGAGTTAGATCGAGGGTGCTCATGAATTCACAATCACCACTTTTAAGGTATCATCGGCCGGGCGCGCTGCCAAATCGAGGGCGCTGGCGATTTCCTCAAGTGAGAAACGGTGAGAGATCAAGTCTTTCACCGGCAAGCGCCGTTCAAAGACCAGCCGCGCAGATTCTTTTTGATCGTCCACCGAAGCGCTATAGCTGCCCAGAATTTCTTTCTCCTCGACTCCCACCGTCGCGGCAGGAAATTCGATCTGCATCACGGGATCATTCTGCGCGAAGAGCAGCACGCGCCCGCCTGGCCGTACCAGCGCCAGTGCATCTTTCACTAGAGCCGGGCTCGGCACGGCGAGCAGAACAGCATCAGCACCCCGCCCATTAGTGTGATGCCGAATTTCGTTGCCGAGATCCACGCTTACCGGATCGAATGCCGCCGCGGCCCCGAAGCGCAAACTCGCCGCACGACGGCCGGCCATCGGATCGCTGGTTAAAACCGTGGCACCCTCGAGCCTTGCTAGCAGCATCAGGAGCAAGCCGACGGGACCTTGTCCGATCACCAGAACCGTTTCTCCCGCCGCGACGCGAGCCTTGCGCACGGCCTTGAGGCATGTGTTCACCGGCTCGACAAACGTGGCTTCCTCGAAGCTTACGTCCGAAGGCAAAGCGAGCATGCCGCGTTCGATAATCCAGGGCATTGCGCGAACGTACTGCGCGAAGCCGCCGCCATTGGGATCGAAGCCTGCTGTCAGCCCGACCTTCTTGTAACCCGGGCACTGCGAGAAAAGTTTGCGTTCGCAGTAGAAACAATCGCCGCACGGGATGTGATGAAAGCTGACCACGCGGTCGCCCGGCTTGAACTTGCGCACGCCGCGGCCTACTTCGACGATCGTGCCGGCAAGCTCGTGCCCGAAAATTTGCGGCGGATTGACGAAACCGTGTTGAATCTTCTTGATGTCCGTTCCGCAGATGCCGCACGCCGCAACGCGGAATAACACTTCGCCTTCGCCCACCTGCGGAATCGGGACAGTTTCGACGACGACGCGGCCCTTGCCGCGGTAAACGCCCGCGCGCATCTCGCGGACCCCCAACGGGACCCGCAATGATCGGTCGAGTTGTGCGGTTTGCGAGCTCATGCCGTGGCCGTAACCGCTTTCCTCTCTGAGAACAATCCGGGCGCCGCGCTCAGCGACTCAGTCGTCTTCTCGAGGACCCGCGCCAGATTCTTCGCCCCGCGCCGGCTTGCGGATCCCAGGCGAATGAGCCCCGGAATTTGCTGCGGTGCGCGTGCGATTTTCCCCGCCAGTCGCGTGACGCGAACTTGGCCGCGTTCGTTCAACACTTGCGAGAAATCCATGGGCAGGCTGTCGTTTGCTGCATCGCTCACCGCGCGAATGGCGACTCCGGGGATTCCGCGCTCGTGCGCCTCGCTCAAAATGAAGAAGCTCTCCATGTCAACCGCTTCTGCAATCCGGCCCATGCGCCGCTTGTCGTCAACGGTCGAAACCGCATAGGCGCAGGTGCAAAGCGTGGCGATACGGCTTGCGCCCGCATCCTCGGCGAGGCGAACCATTCGGGGATTGCATGCGATCCTGCGCTGTGTCTCACCATCACGAACGGCAAGCGCGACCAGAACGTCTCCCGCGCGAAATGCGGATTTCAGACCGCCGGCAAAACCTGCGGCGATGCAGACGTCCGGCTGCCAGCGCAGCGCCTCGCGCGCAATCTGCTGCGCTCGCCCGCGACCCATGCCGGTGATGACCGCTCGAATCTGCAACTCCCCGCGGAATGATTCAAAGGCCGGATAATCAAGATCCCCGAGCCGCGCGAACTCCCGCTGCCGAAGCCACGAGGCAAGCTCGGATTCCAACGCAAATGTGACCAGCACTTTCACGCGTTATTCCACTCTAGGCTGCAGCAGTGACGGCTCGCCGCGCCCCCGCTCGGACGTAGCCGTTTTCTTCATACCATTGCGCGGCGCGCTCGAGCGCCGCGGCCACCGGCCCCGGCGCAAATCCCAACTCGCGCTGCGCTTTCGAAACATCCACAAACATGTTATGCCGGGCGATCTTCACGCCTTCCACCGGAATCTGCGGCTCGCGGCCCAACATTCGAGAGAAAACATTTTCCGTGTAGGCAAACCCCAATGCGATGGCGTGCGGGATTTTCAATCGCGGCGCAGGGAATCCTGAAACCTGGGCGAGAATGTCGAGAACTTGCTTCAGCGTCATATTTTCCGCGCCGAGCAAGTAACGCTCGCCCGATTTGCCGCGCTCGGCGGCGAGCAGATGGCCTGCGGCGACATCTTCGACGCCGGCAAAATTCAGGCCGGTCTCGACATAGCCGGGCATCTTGCCATTCAGAAAATCAACGATGAGCTTTCCGGTCGGCGTCGGCTTCCAATCGCCGGGCCCGACGGGCGTGGTCGGCATCACGATAATGACGGGCATTCCGTCCTGCGCCGCCTTCAACGCTTCCTTCTCAGCGAGCCACTTCGAGCGCTTGTAGTGCCCCACCATCTCATCCAGCTTCGAATCCGTAGCTTCGTTCGGCAATGCGGGGCGATCGACCGCAATAGTTGCAACCGTGCTCGTATAGATGAATTGTTCCACTCCAGCCCGCTCGGCAGCCTCGAGCAAATTCCGCGTGCCGGTCACATTGCTCTCGTAAATCTCAGCGGGATTTCGCGACCACAGACGGTAATCGGCCGCAACGTGGAATATGCGATTGACGCCGATAAGCGCGCGCTCAAGCGAAGCGGCATCGCGCAAGTCGCCCTCAACTCGCTCGGCCTCTAGCCCGCGCAAAGCCCGGGCATCGCTGCCGCGCCGGGTGAGAACTCGCAACGATTGACCAGCGGAGAGAACTCGACCCGCAACGTGGCTGCCGACGAAGCCTGTGGCGCCCGTGACGAGCGTCTTCATAGAATCCGGAAAACCTCTTCCTTGCCCGGCTGGGGGGTTGAAATGGTGGCTTGTGCGTGGCCGTCGCCGTGCCCGTTCGCATGGCCATTCGAATGGCCGTTGCCATTTCCGTGGCCATTTGTTTTGGGCGCGCCCTTCGCGCCGCCCATGCGGCCCGAAAGCTGCCATGTGAGCATGCGCCAGGTATCGCCGAGTTTCTTATTTCCGCCGAGAATGGCCGAAGGCTCGTATCCCGAATGCATCATACAATCTTCGCAGCGCGGATCGTTGCCGCGGCCGTACTTCGTCCAGTCCGTCTTCGCCAGGAATTCCTTGAAGTTCGGATGGTGCGTGTCGGTCATCACGTAGCACGGGCCCTTCCAGCCACGCGTGTTGTACGTCGGCGTGGCCCAGGCCGTGCATTCGAGTTCGCGTTCGCCGCGCAGATACTCGAGATAGAGCGGCGAAGTCATGATGTTGTAGCGGCCGAGAAGCTCGGCGGCGCGCTGGAATTTTTGATGAATTTCCTCGCGCGACATAAAGATGTCTTTCGTTTGCACCGCGGCGTAGGAGTAGGCGGGCGAGACCATGTGCCCGTCCACACCCAGCGTTTGCAAATAGGCGAAGAGCTCGCCGATCTCTTCGATGTCCGTTTCCTTGTAGATCGTCGTGTTGGAAGTGACCAGGAAACCCGCGGCCTTCGCCACCCGGATTCCTTCGATCGCCTCGCGGAACACACCGTCGCGCTCAACGCATAGATCGTGCGTCTTCTCCAAGCCGTCCAGATGCACGTTGAAAAAGAACCGCGAGGTCGGGCGAAATTCATTCAGGCGCTTGCGAATGAACATCCCGTTGGTGCAGAGATAAATATTCTTCCTGCGCGCCAGGATTTCCTTCACCAGCCGCCCAAGCTCCGGATAGATCATCGGCTCGCCGCCGCAAATCGAAACAATCGGAGCGCCGCAATCTTCGAGAGCGGCGAGACATTGCTCCACAGTCAGCGTGTCGTTAATCGTCGGCTTATACTCTCGGATTCGCCCGCAACCAGTGCAGGTGAGATTGCACGCGTGCAACGGTTCAAGCATCATCACCAGCGGAAATTTCTTCTCGCGGCGAATCGTCTTCCCGGCGAGATACCCCGTTAAGTTCGCCGTCATGCTCAGAGGAAATCTCATTCAACCCCCAAATTCAGCTTGCGATGCCAGAATCCGTTCGGCCCGGGCTGGAAAGCGCAGAAATCCTTGGTGCCGTTTTTCATGTTCCTGTAGCGGGCCAGGGCGTAGAGCGGGAACGAATTTCGATAGAGGTGATATTTCAAATAGAAAACGGACGGAAATCCCGTCCCCGTAAATTCCTTCTCGTCCCACGTTCCGTCTTCATTCTGCGTTTCGACCAAGTACTTCGCCGCACAGATCGAGGCTGGGTCGTCCGGTCCCACGGTTGCCAGCAATCCGATCAATCCCCAGGCCGTTTGTGAAGCGGTACTCGCGCCGCGCCCCTTCCAGTTAGAGTCGCTGTAGGAGTGCAAGGATTCGCCGAATCCACCGTCGGGATTCTGCACCGAACGGAGCCAGTCCGCGGAGTGCCGGCATTCGGGCGCATGCGCGAGCCCCACAGCCTCCATGGCGCGCAGAACCCCGCTGGTCCCATACACATAGTTGACGCCCCATCGTCCGTACCACGGGCCGTCCGGCGCCTGATCCTTGCGCAAGAAGGCAACCGCATTCTTCACAGACGGGTGTTCGCTGGTCCAGCCCAGTTTGCCGAGGCATTCCAGCGCTCGCGCCGTCACGTCGGCGGTCGAGGGGTCAAGCATGGCATTGTGATCCGCAAAGGGAATATTATTTAAAATCTGCAGATCGTTATCGCGATCGAAGGCGCCCCATCCACCATCGCGGTTTTGCATGCTGAGCATCCAGGCCAGCCCGCGCCGGATCGACGCGTCAATCCTCTCCGAATCCGGATGCGCCACTCGCGCCATCGCCATCAGGACGAACGCCGTATCGTCTACGTCCGGGAACCAGTCATTGCGGAATTCGAAGGCCCAGCCACCGGGTTGGGCATCGCGATTCTTTACCTGCCAGTCGCCGCCTCCGAAAATCTGCATGTCCGCCAGCCAGCCTGCAGCCTCAACCAACGCCGGGTGGCTGGGGTCGACCCCCGCTTCCTCAAGCGAAACCATCGCAATCGCCGTATCCCACACCGGCGATACGCATGGCTGAATGCGCAGCGTTTCACCTTCTTCGATCTCATGCGCTTCAAAATGCGCCAACTGCTGCTTCACGATCGGGTGATCCGGCGCATACCCCAGGCTCAGCAGGCAAAGAATAGAATTCTGCATCGAGGGATAAATTGCAGCGATTCCCTCGCTGCGCTCCATGTGCTCCAGCAGCCAGCGCTCGATCTTCTTCAGCGCCAGCGCACGGAACGGCTTCCAGGGCAAGCGCTCGTAAAACTTCATCAAGCGGTCGGTGGTCAGGAAGAAGTTCCGCCAGGTAAAGAGACCCCGATCCCATTCGAACGCCTTGCGCTTTCGATTTGGGTCGGCAAACAACTCATCAATGTGCGCCTCTTGTGGAATGGCCCACTGCGGCTTGCACGCGTACAACATGGCCAGGGGCACGAGGATCGCGCGCGTCCAGGACGACATGTCGTACACGTTCAGCGGGACCCAATGCGGCAGAAGAATCAGTTCGGGCGGAACTGCTGGAACCAAATCCCAGCCGATCGCACCCACGAGCGCCAAATAGATACGCGTATAGGAATTCGTGCTTTCCAGGCCGCCGAGGGCAAGAACCCGCTCGCGGGCTCGACGCATATGCGCCGCGTTGGGATCGTCGCCGCCCAATTTCAGCGCGAAGTAGGCCTTCACCGTGGCGTTTATCTCTGCCGGGCCATCCGGGAAAATGTTCCAGCCGCCGTCCTCGAGTTGGCGCTGGCGAATATACGCAGCTAGTTTGTGAACTTTTGGAGAATCGAGACGTCCCAAAATGAACTGGAATACCGTGTAGTCGGATTCGAGGGTCGTGTCGGCTTCGAGTTCGCCCCACCAATACCGGCCCTCAATTTGAGCGCCCAGAAGCCATTGGGTGGCACGGTCAACGGCCTGCGCGACCTGGCCTTCCAGGTCCCGGACAGGTACGGTGGCGGCTGCGTGTCCGCTGCCGTCGGGAATGGTTCTTAGTTGAGATGCCATCACTGTTTCCGACATCGCCGTTGTGACGCGTAACCCATCAAGAGCATCGCGATCGGGTAAGTGATCGTACTAGAGAGCGATTCACTCCCGATCACAGAAATTTATTTCACTTCCACGGTCGGCAAACCAAAACGCCCGCCGCGTGCCCAACCCCGGCCTCCTACTGGTCTAGATGAGGGTCGACACCCTCATGTTGCCAGCGTGGGTCCCCAAAAAACCTCTCGTGCGGTGAGCGCTCGGGCTCGAAAACGCCCCACAGAATGTGAAATGAGTTCCTCGATCCCCAAAGAATACAGATAGATACAAAGACCCGCATTAGATTATGGCGAGGAATAGCCTGCTGGTCAACAAAAAATGACACCTCCGTGACTACCCCTGGGAAGCCGTTTTTGGGTGCTGCGACTCGGCGGACGGAGCATCGCGCCGGAGAGCAATTCAAGTTCTCGCGTCAAGGCTCCGGTTCAATCTCCCGTCGAAGCCGCTTTCCGAGCTCCGGCAGGCGACAGTGCCAGGCATACTCTTCCTTGAATTTGCTCAAAGTGCGGGCCGGGGTTCCCCATACGACTTGGCCGGCGCGAATAACCTTGTTTGGCAGTATTCCGGACTGGCCGCCCGCGATTGCACCGTCCTCGAGGCTGCAGTGCTCGCCTAGGCCGGCTTGCCCGCCGATCATGACGTTTCGGCCGATCGAGCAGCTCCCCGAGATGCCCACCTGTGCCGCAATGATGCTGTGATCGCCGATCTGGACGTTGTGGCCGATCTGTACGAGATTGTCAATTTTGACGCCGCTGCCGATTTTAGTCGTGCCCAGCGAGCCCCGATCAATCGTGGTGCCGCAGCCGATCTCGACGTCCTCGCTGATTTCGACCCCACCTACCTGTGGAAATTTCCAGTGTTTGCCCTCGCCAAAAACATAACCGAAGCCGTCGCCGCCGATCACCACGCCGGAATGCAGTGTTACGCGGGACCCGATGCGAGCGCCCGGATAGAGAGTTACGCGAGGAAGCAGGCGGCAGTCCTCGCCGATCGAAGCGCCTGAGCCGAGGAAGCAGAAAGCACCTACCTGGGTGCCGGATGCAATGCTCACGCCATCCTCGATAACAACGAACGGCCCGATTGCTACGCTCTCCGCGATCTTCGCGGAGGGTGAAATCACAGCAGAGGGATGAACCCCTGCCGGCGCCCGGCGCGACGGCAAAAGCCACTCTGCCGCCTTCGCAAAGGCCAGTTTGGGCACGGAAACGCGCAGCACGGTCTTGTCTGTAAAGGGCAGCCCAGGCGGAGCGATGACACAGCGCGCCTTCGATGCCTGAGCGCGGTTACGAAATTTCTCATGCTCGACGTAAATCAAGTCGTCGGGCGCGGCAGAATCTGGATTGGCAATGGAAGAGACTCGCGCCGAAGAATCACCCTCGAGCGCCGCATGCAAATACTCCGCCAGCTCTGCTGCTGTGCGTGCCATGATTTCCTCGATTCCGAGACTCAAGATGGATAGATGGGTTTCTCGCCCGGCGGCCGCGTTTTCCAGCGCTTGTGCACCCAAATCCATTGATCAGGATGCGCGCGGACGAAATCTTCGATTACCTTCATGAACTTCGCCGTGTTGCTGCGAACGTCCGCTGACTCATCGCCGGTGCGAATCAGTTCGACCGCCGGCTCGAAGCGCAGCCGGTATTTTTGCGCGGCTTCATCCCAGTACGCATAGCCCGGGACGACCGCGGCATCCGTTCGCAGAGCGAGGCGCGCCAGCCCCGCGGTGCTCGACGCTGGAACGCCGAAGAACGGCACGAAAACGCCTTCTTCGAGCGAAGTATTCTGGTCGGCGAGAATGCCGATTGCTCCACCGCCGTGCAAAATGCGGAGCACCGCCCGCGCGGAGTCATTCTTGTCGATCACCTGGCAGCCCGATAGGCAGCGATATTGATTCACGAGCGCGTCCACGCGACGATTCTGGATCGGCCGCGCGAGAAAATAACAAGAGTACCCATAGACAGCGTGAGCGAAGCTGGAAAGTTCCCACGGGCCCATGTGGCCGGTGAGAATCAAGACGCCCTTCCCCCGCTTCATAGCGTCGATATAATTTTCGTGACCGTCCAGAGCGATGATTCGCTCAATATTCTCTCGCGTGAATTTCGGAAACTGAGAGAAATCGCCGGCCATCCAGCCGATATTTCGGAGCATTTTCTTTATTGCTTCGTTTCGCTGCACTTCGGTCCAATCAGGAAATGCCAGTCGCAAATTCAAGTCGGCGGCACGGCGTAGCGACGGGCGAAAAACGTAAGCGATGCGAACGAGTGCGACTCCCACGGCGCGGGCCAATGGCCGCGGCAGCAATCCCATTCCCTTGATCAGCAGCCACGCTGCGTAATACTCGAGCGTCTGGCGCATCCGCGGCCATTCTGTCACAACCGCACACACCGCGGCCACACTCCTGACCAGCGGAAATGACAAAAAATGTCGCGATAAGTTGGTCATGTAACTTGACTCAAAGTTGCGCTCCCAAGAAAAAAGTGCCAGTTCGAAGCGGGACCGGCCCTCCGCCTCGCCAGACTGGCCCTTGCCTGCAAACTCTCCGCTACATGTTTCGGGTCTGCTAGACTCATCCCGCTTTGGATCGATTCGACAACAGACAGCGCATCGTTGCATTCACTTTCGCCGTGATGGTTCTGGTCCTCGCGCTTTTCAGCGGGCTGGCCTCGATCGGACTTGTCGGGCCCGACGAGCCGCGTTACGCGTGGATCGCCCGAGAGATGGCGCAATCGGGCGATTGGGTCACGCCGCGGCTGCATGGCCAGCCGTGGTTCGAAAAACCCGCGCTCTATTACTGGGCCGCGGCGATCGGCTTCCGGATATTTCCCTCAGCGGAAGTAGCGGCGCGATGGCCTTCGGCGATTGCGGCGCTGTGCGCGGCGCTTTCGATTGCCTGGCTGGCTTTGAAGCACTACGGCGAAAAAACCGCTTGGGTGGTGATGCTGATATTCGCGACGACGATTGGCTCCTTGGCCTTCGCGCGCGCCGCGACTCCCGACATGCTTTTTGCGGCGAGCCTGGCGGCGGCGATGACTTGCGCGGCGGGAATAGTACGCAAGCAGGGTGCGCTGCGCTCAGTCGAGCCACCGAACGCCGTTCGTCGCAACGGGCTCGCGGAAGTCATTTTGTTTGGAGTCTGCCTCGGCGTCTCGACGCTCGCGAAAGGCCCCGGCGCGGTGGTTCTCGCCGGCGGCAGCATCGGGCTTTGGATCCTGTGCACGCGCAATTGGCGGGCTGCACTTCGTTTCGCGCACCCGGCCGCAATTGCTGCCTTCGTCGTAGTTGCGGTGCCGTGGTACGCGCTCTGCGCGCGGCGAAATCCCGATTTCCTGCGCACGTTTCTATTTCTTCACAATTTCGAGCGCTACCTGACCCCGGTTTTTCAGCACCGGCAGCCATTCTGGTTCTTCGGGCCGATTGTGCTCATCGCGCTTCTCCCGTGGGCAGCATTGCTCTGGCCCGCGACTGCGGAGGGCTTGCGTCTCTGGCGCACCAAAGGCGCACACCATTCACCGGGATTTTTCTTCGCGTGCTGGGTGATATTTCCCATCATCTTCTTCAGCTTTTCGCAGTCGAAGCTGCCGGGTTACATACTGCCCGTAGTGCCGCCGCTGGCGCTTCTCTGCGGCGTGGCTCTCGAGCGACGAATCGAGGCCAGCCGTTCGGCGCGGCCGTGGATCCTCGTAGCCGTTGCTGCAACGGTTCTGGCGCTCTATCTCGCAGCCCCGTATCTCGGATACAGATTCCTCCCCGATCTCATGAACAGCCAGAACTGGCATGCACGCGGAAGAATCATGCAATGGTATGGGCTAATCATATTCCTGGCTTCCCTGCTCTTTCTCGTCTTGCGATCTCCGCGGCTGGCGCTCAGCTCGATATGTGCCTCGACGCTTTTTCTCGCATTAATGGCCAATGACACTCTTCGCATCGCGGAAGTTCGTTCCGACGATCAATTCTCAGCCCGACGAATTGCCGCTTCGCCGCAAATGCGCCCGCCCTATAACAAAGATCCGATCGCACTCTATCGCGCACATCGCAACTGGGAATACGGTTTGAACTTTTACTTCGGGCGGGTAATTCCGGAGTGGTCTCCGCAGATTTCGGGACCCGCTGTCGTTTTCACAAGTCCGGCAGGTTTGCTGGATCTCGAGCGGCAGGCAACAGTCACCTCGGTACAGGAATTCGGAATACCGAAGTGCGTGAAAGCAGCGGTCGCCGGCCCGCGCCCCTAGCGAGACACGCGCACGCTGATGGGCAGCGCTGACAGGAAAAACGATGAGACCATGTTCTCGTAAGTTTTGCGGTCGTCTTCGTTCATTTCTGAATAGCTCACGCGATCGATTTCTTGACGCCGCGGCTCGGGAGACTTCTGAAAAATCTGAAAAGTAGAATACGCAAGCAGCGGCTGATCTTCCGATTGAATGAAGAGCTTCGCCGTGTTCTGCAGACGTCCGAGATGCGCCGACACCGGCGGTTCCTGCCGGTACGGATAATTCACAAGGCGGAATCCGAGCACGCAGAGGCGGCTGACCAGCGGCAGCACGCCCATTCCGGATTGCTTCACTTGGAGACGCACCATGTCGGTCGGATCGTCATAGACTGAATCCACGGCGATGGCCACGACGCGCGTGTCGGCCTCGGCAACCTCCAGCGCCGCATAGCCGCCCAAATCTTTGCCCCAGATTCCGAAGCGCCTCGGGTCCACATCGGACCGGCCGGCCAAAGCGTTGACCGCCGCGCGCAACTCCTCGGATTCACGATAACCTAGAGTTGTCGCGCTGGAATTGGCGCCATGTCCGGCAAAATCGAAAACGAAGACGTTGTACTGTTGGTCCTGCAGCGCGGTGACCAGCGTCAGGACGTCCAGCTTCTGCGATGTATATCCGTGGCAAACGATAATCGTGGGCGCGCCCTGGAATCCCGGAAAGAACCAGCCTTCGCGTTGCCCTCCTTCCACGGGAAATGAAAACGTGGTGGGATGCCCCATGGTTACGTTCAAGTCCACGGTAGCGGGATTTCGCGCGGGCTTTATGATCTGGCGGAGTTCGAGCCCGGAGATTACGGCCGCGCCAACGATTAAAAACAGAATCAGCGCCAAAATCCCGGAAGCTACCTTGGCGAAGGCCGTTGTCGGGTAACGCAACTCGGCGAAGATAGCCATCCAGTTTGTGCGCAAACCTCCCGCAAAGAATTCCCGCCGGATGTTAGCATAGTTCGAGTGGGCCTCTAGGCAACCATCGCGCGTCTTGCCGCCTGAGTAATGGTTGGGCGCGACACGCGACGCAGCTATAATGATCGGTCGGGGCGCATGGCGAATACTATGGAGCTTGTGGACCTCCGCCAGGTGCAGACGCACGAGTTGGAGCGTCTGTTTGAAGAAGAGGCCAAAGACTGGCGGGATGAACTGTCCTGGGATTACCGTCCTTCTCTCGATTTAATCCGGCGATTTGTCGACTCCCACTCGCTCGGCGGCTACGTAGCCATCGAGCACCGCCAGCCTGCCGGGTACGGCTTTTACGTCCTCGAAGATCACAAGGGACTGATCGGCGGACTGTTCGCCTCCCACCGTTCACCGCAAGCGGAAGTCACTCGCAACCTGCTGAGCGAAATGCTGGCGACGCTGCGCGCCACGCCGCGCGTGAATCGCGTGGAAGCGCAGTTGATGCCGTTCGGAGCAGCGCTCGATTCGAATTTCCTCTCGCAGCAGTTTCGTCTTTACGCCCGCGAGTTCATGCTCCTCGAACTCAAGTCCGCGGCGCTCAAAAATATTCCGCTGTCGGCCGGGCTGCGGCTGGAACGATGGAGCGATCGCAATTTTGAAGCTTGCGCGAGGCTCATTCAACTCGCCTACGCGAATCACGTGGATTCCGAAATCAACGATCAATATCGCAGCGAATCCGGTGGGATGAAGTTCCTGCGCAATATCGTAATCCTTCCAGGCTGCGGGCAATTCTTGCCGGAAGCATCGTTCGTGGTGCGCCCAGCGAGCGGAGAAGCTCCGGTGGGAATGGTTCTCACCTCTACGGTCGCCGAGGGAGTGGGGCATACGACGCAAATCTGCGTCAAGCCGGGCTATCGCGGCTCGGGACTGGGCCGGCTGTTGATGGAGGCATCGATTCAAGCGCTGCGCGCGCGCCATTTTCACGCGCTGTCGCTCACCGTTACCGCGGCAAATGCAACCGCAGTGGAACTGTACGAGCGATTGGGTTTCCGGAAGATCAAAACTTTTGCGGCGGGCGTGTGGCAGGCGTGAAGCGCGTTATTTACGCGCGCGGTCTTTCAGCAAGCCTTTCAGCTCATCCATAAATTCCTTCACGTCCTTGAAGTCGAGATAGACGGAGGCGAAGCGAACGTAAGCCACCTTATCCAGCTTTTTCAGGCGATTCATCAGCAGCTCGCCGATTTCTTTCGTCGTGCGTTCGCGCTCGGAAGTATCGCTGACGAACTGCTCGGCTTCATCCACGAGCGCCTCAAGACGCGGCGTGGGCACGGGCCGTTTTTCACAAGCTTTGAGCAAGCCCTGAAGAATCTTCTTGCGCTCGAAACGCTCCCGGCGGCCATCCTTCTTGATGACCATGTAGGGCACTTCGTCGATACGCTCGTAAGTGGTGAAGCGCCGTTCGCACTTCAGACACTCGCGCCGGCGGCGGATCAAATCTCCCGCCCGGCCCTCGCGCGAGTCCACGACTTTGTCATCAATGTTTCCGCAGAACGGGCACTTCACCGGTGCTTGTCTCCTCGGGCCTTGTCTTCCGCCGCCCGGCCTTCCTCCAACAGTTCCCTTTCAGCTTCGATTACGTTTGCCGCGGCCTCGGCGCGGGCCGTGCGCCGCAGTTCACCCATCGACCATCCTTCCCGGAAAAGGAGCGGCACGCCCACTAAGCACGAACCGGCAAATGAAATCAGCCAAATGGTAATAGCCGCCGCGGCAGCGCGTTCCTTTTCTACTCCAAAGAGAACGGTCAAAACAAGAAATGTAGCGACCTGCGCGCCGCCTCCAACTCCGGGCAGCTGCAGCGCCGAGCCGATCATTGTGAACGCCAGAACCAGCATGGCGCTGGAGAAATCGATCGCCAGAAGCGACCCGCCGAACGCATGTGAAATCCACATGTAGATGAAAACGATGAGAATCCAATGCGCCGCGGACCAAAAGATTGCGGCCGCGAGATCGCCCCATGTCCGCAGCGAATGAAGCCCCTCACTAATTCCGCCGAGGAGAGCCTCGATCCGCGCTCGTATGCCCCCTCGATTTCCCGAGCGCTGTAGTTTTAACGCCAATGCTCCCGCGCCGTGCAGCCGAAAATAAATGAGAAAGGCTACGAGAATCCCGAAGGCGACCAACACGAATAAGCCGCTCGCTCGCACCTTCTGCATTAACGCTCCGTCTTGCGCCCCGGCCAGCGTCCCTCGTGAAATTTCGAGTAGTGCGAACCCGGCGAAAACCGCCGTCGCACCCATGTCCATGATGCGCTCGAGAATGTAGACGCCGAACATTCCCGTGACCGGCAGATTTTCTTTGCGCGCGATCAACAGCGGACGAATTGGCTCGCCAGCGCGGCCGAGGATGAAAACGCTCGCAAAGCCCATCAACGTGCCCGCGTAAATTCCGGGGAAGTTCGGCTTCCCCAAATAACGCGAGAAACGCTGCCAGCGAGCGGCGCGGACGGCGTAGGCCACATAGATTGCCGCGAGGGAAAGCAAGAGCAAAGAAAGATTCGCGTCTCGCAAGGCGCTGCCCAACAGCCTCCAGTGAAATCCCTCGAGGGTGATCGAATTGCGAAACTTATAGAGGAGTGCGGCGAGGGCGACGACCGCGAGAGCTAGGATGAGGGGCTTGCGAAACGATCGACGCATCCGTCGCGCACCGTAGCAGTATCACTCGTGGAGTGTCAAGAATGAGTTCGCACTCGGGGAGCGTCTTGGTCAGTGCGGGGCGTGAATATTTTTGCGCGGTTGCCTGGACATCGCACCGTATCGAGCTACATCTTGGCATCCACGAAACTCCCGACGGTGGTACTATCGGGCGTTCATTTCGAGCTACTTGATGCCGCGATTGATGAAAACCATCGTTCCGCGATTCAAAAGGTCGCTGGCGGAACGCGGAATCTTGGCCACCATTCTCCGAAGCCCTCTGCTGCCCTTCCATCTTTTGCGCGAGTATGTCAATGCAAAGCGTCTCGGGAGCGAGCCGGAGCACAGCGAATTCGACCGCAAGTATGGAGTCAACACCGACGGCGAGCTCGGCGGGTGGACGTATCTGAGCGATCTCGACATTCCCAGCCCGAACTGGATTTACGGACGGAATTACGCGGGGATCGAGCCGGAGCGCTTCTTTCCCATTCTCGATAGCCTGGCGATTCGCTTCGAAGATTTCGTCTTCATTGATTTTGGTTCCGGCAAAGGCCGCGCGCTGCTGATGGCATCCGAGTATCCCTTCAAGAAGGTGATCGGCATCGAGTTCTCGCCGCAATTGAACGCCATCGCGGTACAGAACATTCCGCGTTATTCGAGTCTCACCCAGAAATGCAAACTAATCGAAACGGTGCGCATGGATTTCACCCAATATTTTTTGCCGCCGGATCCTCTGGTCCTGTTTTTCTTCGATCCTTGCGAGGCCCGCGTGTTCGAGCAGGTTCTCGCGAATTTGCGCGCTTCCTGGCAGAAAACCCCGCGCCCGATTTACCTGATCTACGTTGCGCCGGCGGAAGAATGGATTCTGCAGTCGTCCGGATTTTTGGCAAAATCCGCGCAGAATGCCGAGCTCAATTTCTGCGTGTATTCGAGCTTAAGGGAAGCGTCCTGAGGCTTGCGATGGCTGAAACCGGAAGCGCGCAAAATTCCGTGCGGCCGCAGCAGAAATTGAAGGGTATTTCTCCTTCATTTCTTGTGGACGACGTGGTCAAGTCCGCCGAGTTTTATCGCGACGTGCTGGGATTTGCGTTCAATCGCTACTGGGGCGAGCCGCCTTGCTTCGTGATTGTCTTCCGCGATTCTGCCGAAATATCTCTCGGCAATCCCGGCGCA
>Ga0335080_10000872_pt1 | contig 28632 bp, 21 predicted proteins | sample Lox_Sample_34_FD_206720 | JGI IMG/M metagenome (GOLD analysis project Ga0335080, IMG submission 206720) | Soil microbial communities from Loxahatchee National Wildlife Refuge, Florida, United States - Lox_Sample_3.4 | ecosystem: Environmental > Terrestrial > Soil > Wetlands | place: USA... | reverse complement strand
CGCAGCCGCGATTGCCCACTCCATCATCCGTCTGTGCCTCGGTCTGGGGCTGACGGTGACGGCCGAGGGCATCGAGAAGCACGAGCAGCTCGACGTGCTCGCGGCCTGCGGCGACGTCCACGTCCAGGGATTTCTGATCGCGCGTCCGGGTCCGCTCGTGGACGTCGCGCGGTTCATTCCCGAGACGGCGGTTCGGCTCGCAGCCGTGTGGCCGAAGCTGGAGGCGTTCCGGCGCGCTGGCACGATGCCGCGCGAGACCGCCGCCACGCTGCTGCGCTGGCCGCGAACGCGCTAGTCACCAAAGAGCATCCAGACCGCGGTCGCGACGTCCTCGGCGCCGTCCTCGCCCGCGCCACCCGAGCAAACGATGCCTGGTCGACTGCGCTTGCGCCGCCCGCCGCAGGCCGGTGCCCTGCACGGGCCGCCGTCACGGGAACGCTGCCGCGCGCTACCGAGGGAGCCCGGCCGCGCCATATGCCTCCGCCGCATCAGCCGCCTTGCCGCGGCACGCGGTGGCGTCAGGACGTCAGGTGATTGCGACCCGTTTGGGCAGACGCCGGCGACCTAGTGGTCAAATGTCCGGAGCATCTGCACGTCCGCAATCCTGATGCTGCGGCCGTGGACCTCGAGCAGTCCGTGCTCACTCAGTTCGTGCAAAACCCGCGACAGGGTCTCGGGCGTGAGATTCAAGCGCGATGCGATGACCGCCTTCGAGGTGGGCAACGTCACCTCGACCGATCCGCTGTCGACGTCGGCGGCCTGCTGCAGCAGGTAGCCGATCAGGCGCTGAGCACTCGAGCGCATCGTGTAGGACTCAACGTCCTGCACGAGCGAATGCAGCCGCTTTGCAAGCCCGGCCAGCATGGCCTGAGCGAACGCCGGGTCCTTGCGCAGCAGGTCGATGACCGGTTGGCTCGGCACCTCAACCAACAGGGAATCGATGACCGCCTCGGCGAACACCGGGTACGGTCGATCCATGAACATCAGCGCCTCGCCAAAGCTCTGCCCCGGACCGAGGATCTCGACGACCTTCTCGCTGCCGTGCACGGACGGGAACGCGAGCTTGATCTGGCCCGAGACGATCACGAAGAAGCCGCGGGCGCGGTCACCTTTCTGGAACAGGAGCTCGCCCTTCGAGAGATGGCGCTCGCGTGCCTCGGCAACGATCCCGCGCGCCTGATCCGCCGTGAGCTCCTGGAAAAGCGCGAGCCGACCGACGATCTGCGCACTCGCCGGTCCAGCTGGCCTGCCGTTCGCCATTCGTACCCCTGTGCGTCCTAAGCCACCGAGCAGTCGGTCGCGCCGCTTGATTCAGGTCAATGCGGCGCGCCCTGCTTGCCGTGTAAGAATGACGCACCGAACGGCGTCCGTCACGCAGCGCTGAAACGGGCCTGCCCGACGCGTTCGGCACCCGTATCCCCGGAGATCCTCCGTGCCCGTAACCATCGATGGCAGAGCGCTCTCGCCACCCGAGCCGTTCGAGCTGACCATGCAGGCGCTCGACGGGCTCGCGATCGGCGACGAGGTGCTGCTGATCCTCAATTGCCGGCCGCAACCACTCTACCGGGCGTTGCTGCGCAATGGGTTCGCGTGGCGGGAAGTCGCCCAGGACGACGGCTCCCTCGCGATCCACATCTACCATCGCGCAGGCGCCCCTACTCCCGACGTGACGCCGCATGGATGAACGCCGGCAGCGCGGTTAGACGACGTTAAGGTTTCCTGAACGCGCCTTCAGCACTAGTTCCCACGCGGCCTCGGCCAACCGGCACGCTCTGCGCCGTAGCCGGCGGATCTGCCGGCGGATGCGGGGAACGACAGTGAGCTACGCCACTCCGATCAGTCACGCGGACGCTACGGTACACGGGGACATCGAGTTTCTGATCCCGCAGCCCGACCGTCCATTCTGCTACAGCTATGAACCCGCGGCGGACGCCGCCGCGCCGACCACGGTCTTCGCCGAGAGGCGCGTGCTGATCCGCAACATCCGTGCGTCTGATGTGCTGTCGCTCGATGACAACGGCGCCGCGTTGCTGCGCGTGCCCTCCTGCGTGCGCAATTTCTACGACGATGACGAACTGCAGAGCCGCTACTATCCCGAATCGGCCGAGATCATCCGAGCGGCACTGGGTGCCTCCCGCGTCATCGTCTTCGACCACAACGTGCGTCGCGGCGCTCACCTCGCGCTGCACGCTGACCGGTACGACCAGGGCCGACCGGTGCATCACGCCCACACCGACTACACCGAGACATCAGCGCTGCGTCGGCTGCAGGATGAGCTCGGCCCCGACGCCCGGGCGGCGGCGCGCGGACGGGTAGTTCAGGTCAATCTGTGGCGCCCCATTCGCGGCCCGCTGCGCGATGCGCCGCTCGCGATCTGCGACGGCCGTTCAGTGGGCCCAAACGAACTTGTCGCAACGGATCTTCTCTATCCCAATCGGCGCGGCGAGATCTACTACCTGACGCACGATGCGGGGCAGCGCTGGTATTACGCACCGGACATGGCCAGCGACGAGATCTGGCTGTTCAAGAACTATGATTCGCGGCCGCGCGGCGCGGCGCAGGTCGCGCCACACAGCGCATTCGAGGACCCGCGAGTGCGGTCGAAGATTCCGCCGCGTGAAAGCATCGAAGTGCGGGCGTTCGCGCTGTTCGACGCCTGAGTCGGTACGCGAGCCCCTTCATGCGCGAGCGAATCCGTCGGCACCCGTTTCGAGACCGTGATCTCGAGTGTGCGGCGCGGGGTGCGAGGCGATGCGGCGATCTCGGACCCCAGCACATGGACACCGACGCCAGCACCGAACGCATCCCGTCCGACGATCGCCGTAGGCAATCGCTGTGCGATCGCACGGGAATCACTGCGATGGTCAGGCGCGCCGAGCGACGTTTCGTGGTTGCGAGTGGGCCTTCAGCTTCGGTCGCCCGCGCCGCCGTCTATAGCGTCTGGCAGCGGTGGTGGTTGCCGCCGCGGACTGGCGCCTTAGCGCTGGTGGCGCTCGCGATGCTCCTCATCCCGGGCGGCCTGGTCGCGGCGATGCTGTTCGCCGCCGCGCGAAGGTACCTGCGTTCGTTGCGCTGAGCGCGTATCGCGCCGCTGCCGCGCTGACGGCGCCTGATCCGCAGCGGCCGTGCGAGCTGCGTCTCATCCATGGCGACAAAGAGCGCAATCACGCTACTCGCGGCGCTTTCGCCCGCCGCGCTCAGACGTGCATTGCGAGAGTTCAGCGAAGCTGAACACATTCTCAGCTGTTCGCAACGTAGACGCCGCGCGGTGTTTGAGACTTCCAATCCAAGGCGCCGTTGCCTTGGCACGTTTAAGACTAAGGAGCATTCCGATGAAAGCCATTCGCCTCTCGCGTTCTATCGCTGCGGCATTGCTCGCCGCGGTGACACTGTCGAGCGTACTGTCGCTAGCGCACGCTGCGCCAGTCGCGGACTCGGAGTCGCGCGTCGTTCGCTACGATGATCTGAACCTCGGGACCCCTGCCGGCGTCGAGGCGCTGTACAAGCGGATCAAGGAGGCCGCCCGCGACGTGTGCGGAGAGCCGACGGTCACCGGCTCGCACCGCGCCACCGAGGCCTGGAAGGATTGCGTAGCTGGGGCCGTGCGACATGCGGTACTGACGGTTAACCGGCCGACGCTGACGACCTACTACGCCGCGCGGTTACGCGATCCGCGCCAGTGGAACCCGGGCTGATCGCTGCGCGTCCCCGACCCAGGGTGAGGGGCGGGCTCGCTGCGCCTGCCCCCTTTCCCGTTGCGAATCGCCTCCTTTTGGCGTAATCGCGAAGCGCCGCTCAGTTCGGCGGTGACATTCGCGCGACCCGCGGGCCCGGCCACCGCGCGTCAGGCGCTTGCCTCAAGCCACGGTCGCGGCATCCGTGATGTTCAATTGCCCCCGCGTATAAACCATTGACCCTATGCTAGTTTCAGATCCTGACCGGGTGTCGATCGCACGGCGGGTCTGACGGACTCGATGCGGGCAGAAGCGTCCCGCCGGTGAGCCCTGCGTACTGGCGTAGATGACCGAGAGCCGGGGACACGGTGCGCACGCCCGCGAGGGCTGACGGGGATGCGGCACACGCGAGACCTACTCGAGATCATCGCGCGAGCGCGGCCCGCCGCCGCACTCGCGCATGCAGCAACGCTCGTCGCGACGCCGGCCGTCATGCTGGCGCAGGAGCATCACCACGGTGGCGACTCGGACTGGCTACTCTTTCCGAGCGCACAGGGGCTAGCTCGCACAGGCAGCAACGCCGACGAGCCGCAGAATGACCATGAGTGGGCAGTCGTCGACGTGCTGTTCTCGCACTCGCTCGGCCGCTATCGCGCCCTGGCCGAGACCGAGGTCGCCACCGACGAGGTCGAGATCGAACGCCTGCAGTCTGGCTGGGAGTTTAGCGAGAACGCGCTCGGCTGGATCGGCCGCTTTCATCAGCCCTCGAGCGCATGGACCATCGAGCATCACCATGGTCAGTACCTGCAAACCGCGATCACGCGCCCGAACATCGAGCACTGGGAGGACGAGGGCGGCCTGATTCCGCAGCACGTCACCGGTCGTCTACTGGAGACGCGCGGTGCGCTGGGCGCCAACGGCGGCCTTGCCGTCGCCGTCGGCGGGGGCGCGGCACCGGTTCTCCACGCTCGCCTCGCGAATCGCGCTCGTGATGCTCGCGGCGCACGGGGTGCTCCTGCCCGCGCTGTTCTTTGGTCTCATGCGCGGCGTCGAGCGTGCGCTCGCGGACCAGTTCATCGCCCAGGTACGTGGATTCTCGCGCGCGGTTGCCGACGAGTTCGAGCTCGGCGACGCACTCGATTCCGTCGAGCGATCGCGCGCGCTGCTTGACTCGGCGATCCTGCGCGGCGACGGCGTGTATGCCGAGCTCCGCGGAGCCGACATCAACGTCCGCAGCGAGCTCGGGCCGGCCGGCATACAGCGCCCGAAGCACCCGAATCTGGACGTTGACGTCGCCCAGGGCGGCGACCAGATTTATTTCCTCATGCTGCCGGTCGAGCACGCCGGGAAGCAGGCCGAGCTCTGGCTCGGGTTCGACGAGGCGCCCACGATGGGGCAGATCGGCGAGGCGCGCTCGCGCATCCTGATCGCGCTAGGCGCGTACTTCGCGCTGACGATGGCCCCGGGTGTGCTGGTCGGATACTGGTTGTCGCGCCCCTTGATCGGGCTCAGGCAGCGATCGAAGCGCGTAGCTTCCGGCGACTACAAGCTGACGCTGGGCGCAAGCTCCTCGCTGCGCGAGGTCGTTCGCTCGGTGATCGCCAAGCGCGGCGGCGCCCGCTAGGGGCGGGCCGAGCCACCTGCCGCGCCGCGGCCGAGGTACGCGATGAGTCCGTCGGCAGCCGCCGCCGCTGCGGGTCCCATCAGCACCTGCACCGATCCGCCCGCCAGCCGCGCGACACCCCGCGCCCCGAACGCGAGCAGGCGCGGTTCGTCGATGGCGCTGACCTGCACGACGCGCACCAGCAATCGGTCGCCGCCGAGCTCGATCGCCGGTACGTTCGCGCGGCCGCCGAGCGCTGCAACGAACCCGGCCGCGCGCTCCTCCGACCACGCCGGCGGCGCGATCGCCGCCGCTGCCGCGGGCGCCGGCTCCCTGACCACCGACTTGAGAGCGCCCCTGATCCGTCCGGCCACCTGATCGGCAATCGGACCCAGGACAACCTGCAGAAGACCGGGGCCTAGTTCGACGACCCCTCGGGCACCCAGACGAGCCAGGGCTGCACGGTCAACTTTCCCCGTGTCGTCGACGACCAGGCGCAGGCGCGTCGTGCAGGCGTCGACGCTGCGCAAGTTCGACTCGCCGCCGAGGGCCGCGACGAACGCCCTGCCCTGCTCCGCGTCACCGACTCGCGCCGGTGGCACATCCGCGGCGCCCACGCGTTCTCGACCCGGCGTCTTCAGGTCGAAGCGCGCGATGAAGAACCGGAATAGTCCGTAGTAGAGCGCAAAGTATGCAAGTCCCACTGGAACAAGGCCGAGCGGCCGCGTCGCCTTGCCATAGTTGAGAACGTAGTCGAACAGGCCGGCCGAGAAACTGAACCCGAGGTGTATCTGCGCGATGTGCATCAGGACCATCGCCAGACCGGTGAGGACCGCGTGCACTGCATAGAGCGCCGGCGCGAGGAAGATGAATGTGAACTCGATGGGCTCCGTGACGCCGGTCAGAAACGACGTCAACGCCATCGACAGGAGCAGGCCGCCGACCTCGGCGCGCCGCTCTGGAACCGACGCGTGGTACATCGCAAGACAAGCGCCGGGCAGCCCGAACATCATGACTGGGAAGAAGCCGCTCATGAACGCGCCCGCAGTCGGGTCGCCGGCGAAGAATCGCCGCAGGTCGCCGGTAACGCCGTGGAAGTCGCCGAGCAGGAACCAGGCGATGTTGTTCAGGATGTGATGCAGGCCGGTGACGATCAGGATGCGGTTCAGGAGTCCGTAGGCAAACAGGCCGAACGATCCCGCCCCGAGCACCGCGTGGCTCAGCAGGTCCATCCCGTGCTCGAGGTGCGGCCAGCCCAATCCGAAGGCGACCGCAATCAGCAGCGCGGCCGCGCCGGTCGCGATTGGGACGAAGCGCCGGCCGCCAAAGAACGCGAGGTAGCTCGGCAGGGCGATGTCGCTGTAGCGGTTGTACGCGAACCCGGCGACGACTCCGCAGAGAATGCCGACGGGTACGGAGAGTTTCGCGAGCTCGCGAGCCTTGTACGCGGCGCTCGCGAGCTCGCGCCCGGCGGCGCCGGCGGTCGCTATCGCATCGGGCGGAACCGGGAGCAGCACTTCGGCGCCCTTCGTCGCAACAACGAAGCCGACCACCGCCGCGAGGCCCGCGGCGCCATGGTTCTCCCGCGCGAGCCCGACGGCGACGCCGATCGCAAACAGGAGGCCAAGGTTCGAGAAGATCGCGTCACCGGCGGCCGCGACAGGCGCGAAATTCAGGAGGTCGGGCTGGCCGAGCCGCAGCAGCAACCCGGCGACGGGCAGCACGGCGATCGGCAGCATCAACGCCCGGCCGAGACTCTGAAATCCAGCGAGTGCACCTTTCATCGCATTGCCCCCGACAGCAGGCCGCGCGACCCGAGCCACAGGCTCGCAAGTTCGCGAACGTCCGCCGCACTGCTTCGGGCGATGGCCTCGCGAGCGAGCGCCTCGCAATCCACGACGCGCAGCTCGCGGATCAGCCCCTTGATTCGCGGGATCATCGCCGGGACCGCGGACAACTCGCGTATTCCGAGGCCGATCAGCACCGGCACCGCCACCGGATCGGAGCCGAGGCCGCCACAAACCGCGGCTTCCCGCCCGTGTGCGCGCGCGGCTGCCGCGGCACAGTCGATCAGCCGTAGTACCGCCGGATGCATCGCATCGAGGCGGCGCGCGAGCTCCGGGTGGGTTCGATCCATTGCCAGCGCATACTGCGACAGGTCGTTGGTGCCGATCGAGACGAAGTCGACCTCGCGGACGAGCTGCTCGGCGAGCAGCGCCGAGGAAGGCGTCTCGATCATGACGCCCATCGGCGGCATCGGTCCCGGTCCAAGCGAGCTGCGCGCCACATCGAGCGCCTCGCGAACGGTCCGTACCTCCGCGACCTCGGTCACCATCGGCAACAGAATCCGACACGGCCCGGCGTGGCCCGTGCGCAGGATCGCGCGTAGTTGCGTCGCGAGCAGGTCCGGCCGCGCAAGGCTGGTCCTGAGCCCGCGAAGACCGAGTGCCGGGTTGTCCTCGTGCGGCTGCGGCAGGTACGCAATCGGCTTGTCGCCGCCGGCATCAAGCGTGCGGATCGACAACGGGCGGCCGCCGAGGGCCCGCGCGACCTGAGAGTAGACCTCCGCCTGCTCGCTCTCATCGGGAGGCTCGCGCCGGTCGAGGAACAGAAATTCCGTTCGCAGGAGCCCGCAGCCCTCGGCCCCCTGCTCGACGGCCGCCGCGGCTTCTGCAGCGCTCCCGACGTTGCAGTAGACCGCAATGTGCACCCCATCGGTGGTCGTCGCGGGCTCCCCGGCCCTCGCGCGATCACGACGCTGCAAGGCAGCGGCGCTCTCCATCTGGGATCTTGCCGCCGCCATCGCGGCCGGGTCGGGGTCCACGTTGAGAACAGCGGCGTCGGCGTCCAGCACGAGCGCGGCCCCCGGCCTGATCGCGAGCACGCCGGCGCCGAGCGCCACGACGGCCGGGATGCCCATCGCGGCCGCGATGATCGCAACGTGCGAGGTTGCGCCGCCGCCGGACGTGGCGAGCCCGGCCAGACGCGAGGCATCCAGGCCGATGAGCTGCGACGGCCACAACTCCTCGGCGATCAGGATCGCGTGCTCCGGAAGATTCTGCAGGCCCTGATGCGGCGTGCCGGTCAGTTCGGCGACGACCTGGTGCCCGACGTCCCGCAAGTCCGCAGCCCGCTCGCGCAGCCGGGCGTCCGGGAGCGCGGCGAGCGTCGCGGCACTCTCGCGGACGGCCTCGCGGAAGGCGAACGCCGCAGTGCTTCCGCGCCCGATCGCCTCGACCGCTCGCCGCGCGAGCTCGGGATCCGTTACGAGTTCCGCGTGCGCGACGAGGATGTCGTGTTGCAGCCCCCGCGTCTCGGCGGCACGGCTCTCGAGGCGCTTCAGCACCGCCGCGATCGCGTCGTCCAGAGCGCGCTGCTCGGCCGCCGGATCGTCGCTCGTCTCGACGACGGAGATGTCGGGCGTCGACAGCGGCACTGCGACCCCGATCGCAAGACCGCGCACGGCCGTGACGCCGCGCAGCGCGCCGCTTGCGCGATCTGGCGCGCGCACCGGCCGCGCCGCGACGGCCTGACTTGGCGTCGCCAGCAGGCGCTCGATCGCCCCGCAGGCCGCCGCGGCGTCGCGACCCGTGAACAGCACCTCGACCGCTTCCCCCGCATGCACGCCCAACGTCATCATCGCGACGGCGCTGCGCGCGTTCGCCTCACGGCCATGCGCCGCAAATACGACGTCGGCATCGAGACCTTTGAGCGCCGCCGCAACGAGAGCGGCGGGCCGCGCGTGCAGCCCGTGTTCGAACGGGACGATGAAGGTGCGGCGGTCCGACGGCTGCGAGGTGGCGGCTGGCGAATCGGCGACGGCTAGCGCTCCAACCTCGAACAGGAAATCGCCGACGGCGACCAGGCGTCCGGTGGCTCGCCGCGAGATGGTCGCGCCGGCCGGACCGCTCACGAGGATGGGCGTCACGGCGCTCGGCGCACCGCGCGCGATGCGATCCAGGCTGAAGCGCATCAGCGGCTGACCCGGCTCGACACGATCGCCGTCCCGGACCAGCAATTCAAACCCCGAGCCCCTCAGTGCCACGGTGTCGATGCCGACGTGCATCAGCAGCTGCGCACCGCCACAGTCGAGGCTGAGTGCGTGCCGGCCGGCAGGCAGAGTGGTGACGGTTCCGCGGCACGGCGCGTGCAACGTTTCCCCGACCGGGTCGATCGCGACCCCGTCGCCGGCAAGACCCTGCGCGAAGACAGGGTCGGGCACCTTCGACAGCGGCAGTGCGAATCCCGCGAGTGGCGCGGCGACCTGGAGGCGGCTCATCGGAAAGCGTCCCCCGGGCCGAATGGTTGCGCGCCGGTACGCAACTCGATCCAGTCTAGTGCCCAGAGCGGATCTACGCCGCGCTGCGCAAAGCGAATGCACAGGTCGTGGTCGCCGTCGATCGCGCGGACGGGCTGGACCGGCAGCACCGTCACCGCAGTATTCGGCAGCGCAGTCTCGAGCGGCATCCGTGCATAGACTTCGCCATTGCAGTCGTCCAGATGCACCTCAAGCTCGCCCGACGGCGTCTGCGGTGTTGCGAAATGCATCCGCTCGCGATCCGCGCCGATCTGAAAGTTGAAGGGTACCTGACCGACGGCGGCGGCGACCGCCGTAACCCCGCGCAGGCGCGCGGCCGGATAGATCCAGCAAGGGTTCTCAATATCCATCAGAAACACGGCGCGAGGTCCGGTCAGCGGTGCATCGTCTTCGAGAGTCAATGCGACGGTGCTCGTGCACAACTTCAGGTCGTGGCTGCTGCGACGCAGAGCGCGCTCAATATCGACGTGGATGGCACGGGGCGTCGATACGCGCTCGCTGCCGATGAAGCTGGCGGCGCGCAATTCTTGCGGCAGCGAGACGGTCAGGGGCCCGCGATACTCCGGCGACGCGGCTGTGGGATCGCTTCCGTCCAGTGTGTAGCGCACGTCGCCGTATTCCGCCTGCCTGATCAATGTCACGTGCGCGGTAGGTCCGCCGCGATCGTAGTCGGTGATACCCGTCACCGTAAACAGGCTCTCGTCGAAGGGCAGGCCGAGCTTGCGATAGTGGGCGAACGTCGACGCAAGCCGCCGCTGAAACCCCGTCCAGTCGTGTCGCGCTCGCGACGACCAGCCGACTTCGGCGAGCGCCGCCGCGCGTGGAAACACCATCAGCGCGGCTCGCGTCTCGGTGCGTACGTGCTCCGTCCAGAGATTGGCCTGCACGCCCAGCAGGTGCCGGCGTTGCGCCTCGTCGATGCCGGTCGGTACCGGGTCGAAGCCGTAGATGTCCCGCACCGAGATGACGGCCGCCCGTCCAGGCGGTTCGTCCGCGGCCGTTCCCTGCCGGTGATCGAGGTACAGATCCGGATCGGGCGCCATTACGGTGTCGTTGCCTTGCCGGGCCGCCGCGCTCGCCCCGGCTGAACCGCGCCACGACATCACGACGGCCTGTTTCGACAGGCGTGGCTCCAGAATCTCGTCCCATCCGACCGCGCGCCGTCCGCGTGCGCGCAGCATCTTCTCGACCCGGCGCGCGAAATAGTGGCGCAGCTCGGCGCCCGTCGCGAGCCCAAGGGCGGCGATCCGAGCCCTGACCTCAGCGGACTGCTGCCACTCATCAGCCAGCACCTCGTCACCGCCGATGTGGACGTAAGGGCCCGGAAAGAGGGTCACGACCTCGTCAAATACGTCCGCAAGGAACCGGAAGGTGTGTTCGGTCGGCGTCAGCACGTGCGCGTACACGCCCCAGTCGCTCGGAACTCGTGGGACAACACCCGGTTGCACGCCGAGCTCCGGGTAACTTGCGATCGCCGCCGACGTGTGCCCTGGCAGGTCGATCTCCGGGACGATCGTGATATGGCGACGCGCCGCGTACGCCACCAGCCCGCGGACGTCCGACTGCGTGTAGTAGCCGCCGTAGCGACGCGGCGCGCCGGTCAGGGGATCGATGTCCGCCGCCGCCACCGGGCCCGCGGGTACGCGGAACGCCCCGACCGCCGTGAGTGCGGGGTACTTGCGGATCTCGATGCGCCAGGCCTGATCGTCGGTCAGGTGCCAGTGCAGCACGTTGAGTTTGTGCAGTGCCATGCCGTCAAGGAATCGTCGAATGAATGCCGGGGACTGGAAATGCCGCGCGGAATCGAGCATCAGCCCGCGCCAGGCGAATCGCGGGCGATCCTCGACGACCTGCGCATCGACAAGGCGGTCGTCTGCGGTCCGGCGGATCAACTGCCAGAGGGTGATGCCGCCATAAAACCATCCCGCCGCATCCGCCGAGGCGATCATGACCCGTTCCGGGGTGACGGTCAGCCGGTAGCCTTCAGGCCCCAACTCCGCTGCCGGTGCGCGCACGAGCGCAATCGTCCCGGCCATCGGGCGCCCGTGCGCGACGGCGAACGTCAGGCCCGTGGGGCCGGCGAGGTATTCCTTGAGCTCCAGCGCCGCCTGCCGCGCCGCGCGGTCGCCGCTCGGCACCGCGAATGTCACCTGCGAAGGTAGGCTGAACGTCCCGGCGCCGGGCGTGATCGACAGAGGATAGGGAATGACGCCAGGGCCGGTCCCGCTGGCGCCTGCGTGGACCGCCTGCGTCGCGTACAACGCAAGAACGGCGAAGCAAGACGCGATGGCGAGCGGGCGCCTCGGTCGCTGCGCTGAGCCACGAGCGGTCATCGGCCATCCTCGGGACGCTGCTGGGAACCGTCTAGCGGACAGCGTCCGCCCGCCGATTGTGGCAAATATCGCAGCGGGACGACCGTTCGACCCGCCCAAGTGTGCGCATCACCGTACGCCGCCGCAGGCGCCACGCGTTGCACGTGGCGCCGGCGACGTACCCGCCGTCAGAACGTCGCGTGCAGGCCCAGGTAGAACTGACGGCCGTTGTCGTAGAACGCGCGCGGCTGGCTCGTGTTGTTGCCGTAGTACTTCAGCGTCTCGTCGGTGAGATTGAGCGCATCGAGCGAGATGCGCATGTGCTCGCCGATGTTGACGTTCACCGATGCATCGAGCGAGCCCACGCTGTCCTGATTCTCGTCGAAGCTTCGGTCGAGTCCGACCAGGAAGTGCGACCGGTACGTGTAGGCGAGGCGGGCACTGAACAGCCGGTTCTCGTAGAAGCCCGTCAGGTTGTAGGTCGTGTTAGAAGCGCCGACCAGCGGCGTCCCGTCCGCGGTGTGGCCGGTCGCGTGCGTGAAGTTTCCCGAGACCCCGAAGCCGCGCCAGAGCGTCTGCTGGTACGCGATCTCGAAGCCCCTGTCCTGGGCCGAGGTGTTGTAGGGCGAGGTAATCGTGTACGGGCCCGTCTGGTTGTAGAACTGGTTGAAGTAGTTGATCTGGCTCGTCGAGTAGTCCACGTACGACGAGAGGTCCATGTAGAACAGGCCGAAGGACAGCAGCGACTGCGGAGCGAAGTACCACTCGATCGTGCTGTCGTAGTTCGCCGAGCGGATCGGCTTCAGGTTCGGGTTGCCGCCCGTGCCGACCCAGTTGATGTCGGTCAGGCTGACGGCGCCGCCGATCGCGCTGTAGTCGGGCCGGGCCATCGTCTCGGCGGCCGAGAACCGGAGCACCAAGTCCTTCGCGAGATCGAACCGGAGGCTCGCGCTCGGCAGGATGTCGAGGTAGTTGTTCGTGAACACCGTCGGCGTGTAGGCGCCGAACGCGGACGTGCTGATCGGGTTCGAGCCGCCCGAGACGTTCACGAGGCTGTATTCGTGCGTCGAGACGACGCGCACTCCGAAGTTGCCCTTCCAGCCCTCGCCGCCGATGACCGCCATCGCGTACGCGGCCCAGTCGCTCTCCTCGACGTCGCTCTCGCCCGGCCAGTAGTAGCGCGACGGGCCGGTCGAGACGTTCGCAGCGACGTAGTCGGCGATTGCCCCTTCGCTGAGCTGCCAGATGTTCGTCAGCGGGCCGGAACCTAGGCCGGTTCCGAAGTTGCTCGGATACATGCCGCCCGTGTAGTTCGGGAACGTCGACCAGCACGTGCCGAGGCAGCCGCCGTTCTCCGGGAACTTGACGATGTGCTTGTGCTCTGCGTAGCGGACGCCGGCCTTGAACGCATTGAGCGCGCCGGCGTCGATCTTCCACAGGCCGTCGAGCTGGCCGTATGTTTCCTGGTCGGTCGCCTTCTCGATGTCGTTCCAGGACCAGCACGTGCCGGCACCCGCCGGTGAGTTGGATCCCGCGTAGGTCACGCTCGCCGGGTTGCTCGTGCCGGCCGACATGTCATAGCTGAATGCGCCGTTCTGGCAGGCCTCGTAGGCCGGCTGCGACGGCGTGTTGCCGAGGCCGTGCGTGTAGCCGAGCTGGCCGGTGAGCGTCAGGCGATCGGTGGCCTGCAGCTTGCCCGACAGGTCGATGAAATACGTCTCGGCGCCCGCGCCCGGCCGCGAGATCTCGTCGTACACGATCGCGTTCGGCGTGCCCGCGGGCCACGCCGCGGCGACGACCGTGCCGTTGACGACGGTTGCCGAACTCGGAACGCGGCTGTTCGTCACCTGATTGACAAGGAACAGCATGTAGTTGCGGTTGTAGTTGTCGGCATCGAGCTTCGAGTAGAAGCCGTTCAGGTCGAACGACAGCTGGTCGGTCGGCGCGAACTGTAGGTCGATCGTGCCGCCGGAGCGCTTGCGCGTCTGGGTGAAGAGCGCCGAGCCGATTTCGGTCGGGATCGCGGCGCCGGCGAGATCCGGAAACGCCGTCACCATCGGGTTCGGGATCGTCGTGTTGTTCGGTCCGGCGATCGTCGCGGGGATCGTCGTGTAGCCGAGGAATTCCTGCCCGTCGCGGCGGATCTTGCGCTCCTCGTAGAACGCCTGGCCGAGGATGCCGACGGTGCGCGAGTCGTTCCGCCACGCGAACAGCGCGTTGCCCTGCGGGCTCGTGTTCGAGCCCAGGTCGCCGTACTCAGCGCCCACGTACGCCTCGGCGGTAAACTCCTTCTTGAAGTCGAGCGGATGCCGCGTCTGGATATCGATGCTGCCGGCGACGCCGCCCTCGGTGAGATCGGCCGATTGGCTCTTGTGGACGACGACCGAGTTCACGATCTCCGACGGCAGCAGCGTGTAGCTGACGCTGCGGCCGACCAGCGAGAACTGGTCGAGGATGAACCAGTCGCCGCTCGCCACCGCGTGTCCGTTAACCGTCGTCTGCGTGAGGCTCGGGCTCGTGCCGCGAATGGCGACGCGGTCGTTCTCGTCGAAGCCGCCCTCACCGCCCGCGGCCGAGGCCGTGTTGATGCCCGGCAAGCGCTGCAGCGCGTCGGCGACGTTCTTGTCGGGCAGCTTGCCGATGTCCTCGGCCTTGATGACTTCCTCGGCACCCACGGCCTGGCGCTTCACCTCGAGCGCCTGCTCCAGCGAGTAGCGAATGCCCGTGACCACGACTTCCTCGATCGTGGATGCCGGCGCGACCGGCGCGCTCTGCGCGAGCACGATGGCTGGCGCGAGCAACGAAAAGCCGAGCACTCCTGCCCGGATTGCGGTGACGATCGTGTTCATGCATATCCCCCTGTCGGTGCCGCTTCGGGCCTGCGGCCATCGGCGTTTCGAGTTGCACTCGTCGCGAGTCGCCGGGCGGGATCGCTGGGCCGACCCTGCGCCGGTAACTAACCAATTGCGTTCCAGTCTAGTACCACATTCTAGAAATTTCTACATTGGTGTTACATTGATGGTCGCGTTTCTTGTTATTCATTGTTTATAAATGGTTTTACATTCGGACCATAGACGCGACGGATTACTAGTGGTACTGTTTTGGTAGTATTAACGGAACACAAGTCCGGTGGCCGCGACCCCGGGCCGACAGAGCGAGGAGCTTCAGATCCATGACCGCGTTCGCGCAGATCCTCGCGCCGCTCGATGCCAGCAGCAGCCAGCCGCTTTATCAGCAGCTGCAGCGCGTGCTGCGCGATGCAATCGAAAAGCGCGTACTCGGCCCCGACGACGCACTGCCCGCAGAACGCGAACTCGCCGCGCTGCTCAACGTGTCGCGAATCACCGTACGCAAGGCCATCGACGGCCTGGTCGAGGAAGGCATGCTCGTCCGCCGTCAGGGGTCGGGTAACTTCGTGTGCGCGCGCGTCGAGAAGAACTTCGCGAAGCTGACGTCGTTCTCCGAGGACATGCGGGCGCGCGGCCGCACGCCGAAGAGCGTGTGGCTGAAGCGCGCTGCGGGCACGGTTACGCCGGAAGAGGCGCTGACGCTACGACTCAGTCCCGGTACACCCGTCTACCGCTTCCATCGCATCCGCTATGCCGACGATGCGCCAATGGCGCTCGAGTACGCGACGGTGGTCGCGTCGGCGCTGGCATCGCTCGAATCGGTCGACACATCGCTCTACGAGGCCCTCGAAGCGAGCGGCCATCGACCGACGCGCGCGCTGCAGCGCCTGCGGGCCGTCCTGCTCACGGCGGACCAGGCCAGCCTCCTGAAGACCGTGGAAGGAACGGCCGGCCTGCTCGTCGAGAGGCTCGGCAGCCTGCCGGACGGGCGCGCCGTCGAATTCTCGCAGTCGTATTACCGCGGCGACACGTACGACTTCGTAGCCGAGCTCAGCGCGCCCGCATGAGCCCGATCGCCACCGATCGCGCGCCACCGGCGCCGGCGTTGCGCCGCGCCGAAGCGACGCTGATGTTCCGCGAGGCCTCCAGCGCGCCGTCGGCGGTACGCGCGCAGGCGGCCGAGAACCACCCGACGCTCGCGGCAATCGCCGCGGCGCTTCGAACGCTGCGGCCGCGGGCGGTCGTAACCTGCGCGCGTGGCAGTTCAGACCACGCCGCCACCTTCGCGAAGTACCTGATCGAAACGCGCATCGGGACCGTCACGGCCTCGGCCGCACCGTCGGTGAGCTCGCTCTACGGGGCACATCCGGACCTTCGCGGCTGCCTGTTCCTCGCGATCTCTCAGTCCGGCCGCAGTCCGGACCTGCTCGCGGCGGCCGACGCCGCCCGCGCCTCCGGAGCCCTGGTGCTCGCGCTCGTCAACGCCGACGACAGCCCGCTGGCGGAGCGCGCGCATCACGCGCTGCCGTTGCGTGCCGGCCCGGAGCTCAGCGTCGCGGCAACGAAGTCATACATCGCCTCCCTCGCCGCGCTCGTCGGGCTGGTTGCCGAGTGGGCCGGCGACGCGCCGCTGCGCGCCGCCCTCGACTCCGCGCCGGCGCTGCTCGAGCAGGCATGGGCCCTCGATTGGAGCGCGGCGCTCCCGCCGCTGACCACAGCGCGGCACCTGTACGTGATCGGGCGAGGCCTCGGGCTCGGCGTCGCGCAGGAAATCGCATTGAAGTGCAAGGAAACCTGCGCGCTGCATGCCGAGGCGTTCAGCGGTGCCGAGGTCCGGCATGGACCGCAGGCACTGCTCGACGACGCGTTCGGCGCCCTGCTGCTTGCACAGCGCGACGTCACGCGCCCGGGCGTCGAGGCGCTCGGCGCCGACCTCATCGCGCGCGGCGTGACGGTCGTGGCCGCCGGCGTCGCGCCGGCTGGGGCGATCGCACTGCCGACGATCGCAGCGGACCCGGCTATCGAACCGCTGCTGCTCGCGCAAAGCGGTTACCGGCTGATCGCCGAGCTTGCCATCGCCCGCGGCCTCGATCCTGACCGCCCGCCGCACCTCGCCAAGGTCACCGAGACGCACTGACATGGAGGCACTCGTCAACGGCCGGGTGTTCGTCGACGGCGCGTTCCTGCCGCGGCGCGCGGTGCTCATCGAGCACGGCCGCATCGTCTCGGTCGCGAGCGAGAATGATCCGGCGGTCGCGCGCGCGAAATCGCACGACCTCGGCAACGCGCTGCTGCTGCCCGGTTTCATCGATACGCAGGTGAACGGCGGCGGCGGCGTGCTGTTCAACGACGACCCGAGCGTCGAGGGCATCAGGAGGATCGGCGCGGCCCATCGCCGGTTTGGAACGACGGGGTTTCTGGCGACGCTGATCAGCGACGACCTGAGCGTCGTGGCCGCGGCGATCGACGCCGTGCGCGCTGCGCTCGCGGCGCGGGTGCCGGGCCTGCTCGGGATCCACATCGAAGGGCCGTTCCTCAGTGAGGTCCGCAAGGGCGTGCACGATGCTTCGCGCTTCCGCGAGCTCGACGCCGACATCGTCGGCCTGCTGACGTCCCTGAAGACCGGAACCACGATCGTCACGCTCGCGCCGGAGGTCACGACGCTCGACACGCTTGCGCGCCTGACTGCCGGTGGCGTAATTCTGTCTGCGGGCCACAGCAATGCGAGCTTCGCGACCATTGAGGCCGCGTTCGGCCACGGGCTCCGGGGTTTCACTCACCTGTTCAACGCGATGTCGCAGCTGACCGGGCGCGAGCCCGGCGTCGTCGGTGCGGCGCTGTACGATCCCGAGAGCTACTGCGGCATCATTGTCGATGGCCGCCATGTCGACCCGGTGGTATTGCGCATCGCGCTAAGGGCCAAGCGCCACGACCGCTTCATGCTGGTCACCGACGCGATGCCCTGCGTAGGCACCGATGCCCGCTCGTTCCTGCTGCAGGGCCGGCGCATCAGTGTTCAGGACGGCTACTGCATCGACGATCAGGGAACGCTCGCCGGCACGGCGCTCACGATGGCGCAGGCGGTCAGCAACGCGGTTTCGATGCTCGGGCTAGAGCTTGGCGAAGCGGTGCGGATGGCGACCGAGTATCCGGCGACCTTCCTCGGACGCGCGGACGAGATTGGACGCATCGCGCCGGGCTACCGCGCCAATCTCGTCGCGGCGGGCGACGATCTGACCGTCAAGGCGAGCTGGGTCGACGGCGAACTCAGCGCGACCGAACCGTAGCGTCCTCGCACGTTCGGCGATCGTCGGAGCGGAATCCGCCTAAGCTTACGCGCGCGCGTGCTGCGGGCAGCGGCTGGTCGCAGCCAGATACAGCTCGTGCAGCCGGCACACGCCGTCCGCGCCGCGCGGCGACCCGAAGGCCGACCCGAGACTCCGCAATCCCGGGAGCGCCGCTTCGAGCTCGCTTGGTCCGTCGTTGAAGTGGCGGCACGTCGCGCAGATGTCCTGCCCGACCGCCGACGCCACCGCGGCCGCGTAAGCCCCCGGGTGGCGGGACTCAGTCATTGCCCGAGCCGCGCCCAGAACTCGCCAAACACCTGCGTCGACAGCACGAACCCGACCACGAGATTCACGAGCACGCCGGCCGTGAAAGCGTAGAACGGCCGAAGGCCGGCGCTCGCAAGCTCCCGGAAGCGGGTCGTCAGCCCAATGCTGAGAAACGTGAACGTGAAGGCCCACACGCGCAACGTCTGCAGCGGCGCGACCAGCGAGGGCTGCACGACCTTTTTGTACTCAGCGTAGCTGTAACCGCTCGCCAGCACCGTCACGATCACGGAGGCTGCGAGGAAGCCGATGACGAAGCGCGGAAACCGCCGCCAGATGTCGGCAACCACCGGTGTGTTGGTGGCCGAATTGCGTTCCCATCGCGTCGTCGCGACGACCGCCAGCACGAACGCCCAGACGCCGATCCACACGTCGCGTCCGATGACCTTCATCAGCGTGAACGCCTGCACCGACGCATCCGCGTTTCCGGCAATCCCAGTGACTTGGCCCGCGTAGCCCGCATAGGTCTGCGCCGCCGCGAGGCCCGCGGCGTCGGCGAACTCGGACGTCCCGATCCACGCACCCGCAACACCGGTCGGCAGTAAAAGCCAGCGGCTCAGCAGCGGCAGCAGGAAGATCGTGATGACCGCCCAGAAGATCACGAGCGAGATCGCGATCGAGGTGTGCTCCTTGCGCGCGCCAACCGCCCCGGCCGTCGCGATCGCCCCCGATACGCCGCAGACCGCTCCGCCGGTGCCAAGCGTTGCGGCCAGCCGGCGATCGAGGCCGAGCCGGACACCGACGGCGTAGATCACGCCGAACGTGACGATCGAGACGATTCCGGCCTGCAGGATAGCGACTGGGCCACCCCAGGCGATCAGCGTCAACGGCACGCCGGCGCCCAGCAGCACGATGCCCGTCTTCACGTAAAATTCGACGCGCAATCCGGCGTCGGCCCACCGCGGAACGCCGAACGCGTTGGACACGAACAGGCCCAGCACCAGCGCTACGAGCGGCGGTTCGAGATTGTAGCGGGACGCCTGGTCCCATTGACCGAGCGCGTAGATCAGCAACGACACGACGAAGACTACGGCGAAAGTCGGCACAAAGCGCGTCACGGTGAACCCGAGAGCTCGAATGCCTGTGCCGAATGCGACGGCCCACAGCGCGAACAACGCCGCGTATTGAACGGCATGGTCGCGAAGCTGCCTGCCGAGTTCTGGCCAGCGATGCCATTTCTGCGGGGCAATCGCCAGCCACTTGAGGCTCGATCCGGACTCGACGAGTCCGACGGCAACGGCCACGAGTCCGAGGCCGATCAGAATCGCCCACCCGTCCTCTCGGCCGAAGATCTCGCGCCACGCGGACCTTCGCCCACCACGCGGCACCGCCAGCTGAAGGGTTTCGACACTTTCCGCCACACGACCTCCGATCGCGGCGGGCGGCAACGCACATCGCAGCACTCGGTGCGCTGCAGTCCGGCCGCCGGCACGAGCCATCCTGGGAACCCAGTGTCGCGCCGCTCGGTGGTGCCGAGAACAAACTAAATGACAGGGCGGCATAACTGGGCTCCGCCAGCGGCCCGCGCGCGGGCGAGCACGCGGCCGCGGCCCCTCCGGTCACGGGCGGTCAGGCGAGTAGCATCGGGCCGATGCCGATCGGTCGGCCGACCCGTTATCGTTGCTTGCCCGCCCCCGAACATGGTTCCCGGCGCCTCGATGCCTCGGTCCCGGTGACGACCCAATCCATCGGAATGTCATGAGGCTGCGGGAAGATCGTCGGGATGGCGGCCTCGGAGTATCCGAGGCCGATCGTCAACGGCTTGGGCGACAGTCGCGCCAGGGTGCGGTCAAAGAATCCGCCACCGTAACCCAGGCGGTAGCAATCACCATCGAAGCCAACGACCGGCGCAAGCACCACCGTGGGTATCACGACCGCGCCGTTCGCCGGATAGGGAATCTTCCACAGACCGCGTACCATGGGCTCATGGGGGCGCCACTCGCGAAACTCGAGCGGCTGCCCCAGCGCGATCGCAACCGGCAGCGCAACACGACCGCCTCGCTCGCAGCGCGAGCGCATCCACTCGCGCAGATCCGGTTCTCCGCGTATCGGCCAGTAGACGCTGACGATCCGGTCCGGCCCAGCGGGGATCAGGCGCTCGAGTTCACGGATGATCGCGAGCGTGCGCGCCGCCCGGTCGTCCTGAGCGAGCGACATCCGGACTGCGATCAGCCGCTCGCGTTCCGCCTTGCGCCAGCGCGCAACGTCCTTAGCCTGAACGCGATCAAATCCCGGCTGGCCATCCGGACCCAGCTCGTGAAGGTAGCAGGCCGGCGAGCCGGGTCCCTCTTCGACGTCGGAATCGTCATCCCCAGGATTCACGCTCGACCCCTCTCAAGAACGTACTCCCCCAGAACCAACCGCCGGGCGAGCACGCTTTGCAGTCACCGATAGCAGAAATCGGCCGGCCGGACCATATCGAGAACCGCGAATGATTCCTTGAACGCGCCGGCGGCTGCCTCGCGCGGCGTTGAGCTTACGCTTGCACCACGGCGGCGCCTATCGCAGTCGCGACGACGACCAGCAACGGTGGTAGCCGCCACGCGGTCAGCAACACGAAAGCCAGCATCGCCAGTGCGAAATCTGCCCGACCATGAACGGTCGTGGACCAGATCGGATCATAGAGCGCTGCCGCAAGAAGGCCGACGACGGCCGCGTTGACTCCCCGCATCGTCGCCTGCGCGTCGGCGTTGCGACGAATCCGTTCCCAGAGCGGCAGTGCCGCGAGCAGGATGAGCACGCCAGGCAGGAAGATACCGACGAGGCCGGTCACGGCGCCAGGGAGGCCGGGCGCGGGAGTCGCGATGGCCCCGAGATACGCCGCGACGGTAAAGAGCGGTCCGGGTACCGCCTGGGCCGCTCCGTAGCCGGCCAGGAACGCGTCGTCGCCGACCCAACCTGGCGTCACCACCGCTTCGCGAAGGAGCGGCAACACCACGTGACCGCCGCCAAAGACGAGCGCTCCCGACCGATAGAACGCCGCGAACAGGTCGAAGATCGGACGGTTCACCGCGTCGCGGGCCAGCGGCAGGCCGATCAGCAGTGCGACGAACGCCGCCAGAGCCACAATGCCGATCGGGCGCGAGACGCGGCTCTGCACCTGATGCAAGTTCGCCGGCTCGGCCCGGCAGAACAGCAGGCCGCCGACGCCGCCCAGGACGATTGCCGCAATCTGTGCCGACGATGAGGCCCCCGCCAGCACCGCGATTGATGCGCCAACCGCGATCGCGGCTCGCGAACGGTCCGGGCACAGGGTGCGCGTCATGCCCACGACTGCCTGCGCGACGATCGCCACGGCCACGAGCTTGAGGCCGTGGAGCGCGCCCGCCCCGGAGGCGCCGAGCGATGCTACCGCGGGGGCGCCGAATGCGAACGCGACCAGCAGTGCAGCCGAAGGCAGCGTGAAGCCGACCCACGCGGCGATGCCTCCAGCGTAGCCGGCGCGGCTCAGGCCGAGGGCGAACGCGACCTGGCTGCTCGCCGGGCCGGGCAGAAACTGACACAGGCCGACAAGGTCCGCGTAGGCCGTATCCTCTATCCAGCGGCGGCGCAGCACGAACTCGTCCCTGAAATACCCGATGTGCGCGATTGGGCCGCCGAAGCACGAGACGCCGAGCTTAGCGAACGCGGCGAGGACCTCTAGGAAGGAGTTCGGGCGATTCACGCGGCGTGTCGTCTTCGTCTGTGCGCGAAGCGGACCCCGGCCGCATTCCAAGAAGAGGCGCGTGAAACGTACCCGAGGGTGGCCGTGACCCGCGACCGACGCCCCGCGCAGTTGACTGGCCCTGCGGCCGCGACGGCATCGCACGGCCTGACGGCTCGTGCCCCGTCGGCGGCCACTGCTCGTCGGCGGATCCCGGAACTGATCGGCGAACGCCCGCGAGCTTCCCCCGCACGCGTGAGCGATCGCCAGCGCATGATGAGATTCGTCACGCCCGGATTGTGCCCGAGCCGTCCGATCCGCGTCGCCCCCGGGCCGCTCCGCTCCGAATCGGACCTCTGTCGAGGATCCCATTAGACGCTTCGGTACCCGAGAGGGTTCCTCGAATTGCGCAAGGCGCCTGCACCAAGTTTCGGAGTTCCAGCGCTTCTGGCCGTCAACCACTCCGGCCCAACCTTCGTTATCCTGAGTCGCTGCCGGCATGTTTCGTACTGCGTTCTGGAGCATTCCCATGCGCGCATTCCAAAGAATTCTTCTGTCCAGCTGCGTCGGACTGGTTGTCGCGGCATATGGCACTGGTGCCGCGCGCGGCGACGAACCCTCGGGGCCGCCCGAGCCGGGCGTCTGGCAGCGGCACGAGTACTCGTTCGAATACATGGGCTTCACCTCCACGTATTCCTGCGACGGGCTCGCCGACACGTTACAGCGCCTGCTGCTGCTCTCCGGAGCCCGGCCCGACGCCAAGGCGGAACCGGGCGCGTGCGCCGCACCGTTCGGGCGCCCGGACCGATTCGCGCGGGCAAGGCTTGTCTTCTACACACTGGCACCGGCCGGCGCGAAGGGCGAGGAGGCCGGACAGGGCCGCTGGCAGCCGGTTTCGTTCGCGGCTCACACGCCGGTCGACCTGCAGGTCGGCGATTGCGAACTCGTCGAGCAGTTTCGAGACGAGGTGCTGAAGAAGATGTTCACGACGCGAAACCTGGTCGACGGAACGCACTGCATCCCGCACCAAGAATCGGGCTCGATCATCGACCTGCGCTTCGACTCGTTCGTCGGCGAACCGGGCCCGGCCGCGGCGAAGCCGGCTTCCGTGTCGCCACCTCGACTGTTCATCTATCCGAAGCAGCGACAGACCGCGGAGCAGCAGGCGAAGGACCGCGCCGAATGCCAGGCGAGCGCCAGCGAGAAGAGCGGCTACGACCCGAATGCGCCGGCGTCTGCGAGCAGCCGCGCGATCGGCGAGAACTATTCGCGCGCCCTTGCGGCGTGCCTGGAAGCGCGCGGCTACAGCGTTCGGTAGCAGCGAAGGCCCGACCGGGTCGCCCGGTCAGGGCGAGCGACCCGGCCCGCCGTCGACGCTCCAGTCGCCGCCGAGCGCCTTGACGAGCTGCACGGCGGCCGCGATCCGCCGCGTCTGGACGTCCACCTGCGCGAGCCTCGCGGCCAGGGCGGCATTCTCTGTCGACACAACCTCAAGGTAGGTCACGATTCCGCCCTTGTAACGAAAATTTGCCTGGTCCAGTGCGCCCTGCGTTGCGGCGACCGCGGCCGCCTGGCTGACACTCTCGCGCTCGAGTTCTCTCAGCGCAGCGATGTTGTCCTCGACTTCCTGAAACGCGACCAGTACGGTCCGCCGGTAATTCGCGACCTGCTCGTCGTAGGCGGCGTGGGCCGCCGCGGATTGCGCCTGGTGCGCGCCCGCGTCGAAGATCGTCAGAACGCCCTGCGGCCCGACCGACCAGTAGCGGCTCGGCGCCTGCGTCCAGTTCGAGGAAGCCACGCTCTCGAGTCCCATCGCAGCGGCAAGGCTGAAGAGCGGGAAGTACGCAGCGCGGGCGACGCCAATCGCAGCATTGGCGCTCGCAACGCGTCGCTCGGCCGCCGCAACATCCGGCCGGCGCTCTAGCAGCTGCGATGGCAACCCGGGATCGATGGCCGGCGGCGCGATACCCGACGCAAGCGGCACGGGATCCAGGTGGAAATTCGACGGCGATGCGCCGACGAGCACTGCGACCGCGTGCTCGGTCTGCGCCCTACGCAAGCGCGTGTCGTCCGCCTGCGCCCGCGCCGTCTCGAGCTGCGCCGTTGCCTGCTGGACGTCCGCAAGCGCCGCCGCGCCACCCTGATAGAGGTTGCGAGTCAGTTGCAGCGCCTTCGTGTAGTCGGCGACCGTGCGATCGAGCAGCTGCTGCTGCGAGTCGAGCCCGCGCAGTGCGAAGTAATCGCTCGCGAGCTCGGCCCGCACGCTGAGATCGAGCACCGCCAAGTCGCCGGCGGTTGCCTGCTCGCCCGCGCGAGCCCCGGCCACCGTGTTCCGGACGCGGCCGAACAGGTCGAATTCGTAGGACAGGGTTCCGCCGACGTCGAAGTCGTCTCCGAACAGTGACTTGCCGGCCACGAAGCTCGGGCCGTTCTCCGAGATCTTCGAACGGCGCGCGTTCGCGTCGGCACCCAGCGTCGGAAAGTACCCGGCGCGTGCGATCCGGGTCTGCGCCCGCGCCTGCTGCAGCCGAGCGAGGGCCGCGCGCAGATCCTGATTCGCTGTCGTTACACGTGATTCCAGCGTATCGAGGGACGGATCGCCGAAGGCCGTCCACCACCGCCCGCGCGGCTGCGAGTCCGACGGCGTCGCAACCTTCCACTCCGCCGTCTCTCGATATGCAGCGGGCGCAGCCTCGACGGACGGCCGCTCGTAGTGCGGCGCCAGCGAGCAGCCGGCCGCAATCATCGACAACAGCAGCGGCGCGACCCAGCGCATCAGGAGCGGCCGCGGGCAGCCGGCGGTGACGCGGTCGCAGTCGGGTTCTTGACGCGGACCTGAGCGCCGTCGGCCAGCGAATCGGGCGGGTTGATCACGATGTCCTCGTCCGGACCCAGCCCGGTCAACACTTCGATCTCGGTGCCGAAATCCCGACCGCCCGTGATCTTCTTCAGCGTCAGCCGTTGGTCGTGACCGACCGTCGCAACCAACAGCCCGCCTGCACGGAACAGGAGCGCGTTCACGGGAATTCGAAGCGCCGGCGCTCCCGGAGCGAGTTTGAAGTGCACGGTGGCATACGCGCCGGGAAACAGCTCACGCTGCGGGTTATCGACTTGCAGCTCCACCTGCAGGGTCCGCGTGCTCGGATCAAGCGCCTGCGCCGTAAAGGCGACCGTGGCCGTATATCGATGCCCTGGTCGCTCGGCAAAATCCAGATCCGCGCCAAGGCCCGTCTTGACGAGGCCCGCGAAGGGCTGCGGCACCGCAACATAGACGCGGAGCCGATGCGTATCGGCAACGCGAAACAGCGCATTCCCGGCGGTTTGCCCCGCGTTGATCAGCGCACCGATATCGGTACTGCGTTGCGTGACGACGCCGTCGAACGGCGCGACCACGCGCTTGAACGATTCGAGGTCCTTGAGCCGGGCGACGTTCGCTGCCGCCGACTGGACTGCTGCCTTCTTTGCCGCCGCATCTCCGGCTCTTTGATCCGCGTCCTGCTTCGAGACGGATTCAGTGGCAAGCAGGCCTTGCCACCGCTCGTCGGTCGTTCGTGCCAGGTTGTAGTTCGCCTCGGCCGTGGCGAGATCCGCCTGCGCCTGCGTCAGTTGCTGATCGATCTCCGGCGTATCGATTTCCGCTAGCAGCTGCCCCTTGTGAACCGCCGTACCGATGTCGGTCTGCCAGCGTCGCAGGTAGCCGCTCGTCCGAGCGTAGATCGGGGCTTCGTAGTACGCCTGCACGCTTCCGGGCAGTGCCAGCGTCTCGGCGGCCGGGCCACGCAGGGGCTTCATCGTGACGACCGTCGGAACCGCTGCATCGGCGGCTTCCTTCATGAGCGCATTGCGCGCGACCACGCGACTCGCCACGCCCCATATGGACAACACGACCGCCAGGCCGACGGCGATCAGCGCCACGCGCCTCAACTGCAGTCGCGGGGCCGTCTCGGTGCTTCGGTCTGCTGGGTCAGACATCGGACTCTCCGGACACCACCGGCGAAGCGGGCGCAACGGGACGCTTGCCGTGGATGAGGGTGAACACCGTCGGCACGAAGAACAGTGTCGCGACGGTCGCGAATACGAGGCCGCCGATCACAGCTCGGCCGAGCGGAGCGTTCTGCTCCCCGCCCTCGCCCAGCCCGAGCGCCATCGGCACCATGCCGATGATCATCGCAAGAGCGGTCATCAAGACCGGCCGGAAGCGCGTCAGGCCAGCCTGCGATGCGGCATGGCTTGCGTCGTGACCCGCATCCATCAGCTCGCGCGCAAAACTCACGACGAGAACGCTGTTGGCGGTGGCGACACCCATGCACATGATCGCGCCGGTGAGGGCCGGCACGCTCACCGTGGTGTGCGTAAGAAACAGCATCCAGACGATGCCGGCGAGCGCGCCCGGCAGAGCCGTAATGATGATGAACGGGTCGAGCCACGACTGAAAGTTGACGACCATCAGCAGGTATACGAGCACCACGGCGCCGACCAGCCCGAGCAGAAGGCCGTTGAACGAGTCATTCATCGTCTTGACCTGCCCGCGCACGACGACGTGAGATCCTCGCGGCAGCCGCGCCTGCGCCTGCGCCACGAGCCGGTTGATCTGGCTTGATACGAAGCCGAGGTCCGCCCCGTCGACCGCGCCGAATATGTCGACGACCGGAGTCGCGTTGTAGTGGCTGACGACCGCCGGCCCGGTCGCTCGCTGAATGGTCGCGAAGTTCGCGAGCAGCTGCGTCGAGGAACCATTGCCGGCGTTGATCGGCGTTGTCGCAAGGTCGTGCAGCGAGCTCAACCGGTATTGTGGCGCCTGGGTTGCGACGCTGTATTGCGTGCCGGTTTTTGGATCGATCCAGAACGATGGCGACGTCTGGAAGCTTCCGGACAGCGACACCAGCAGATTCGACGCGACGTCGCGTTCGGTAAGTCCGAGCAGCGCAGCCTTCGTGCGGTCGACATCGACCTTCAGCTGCGGGTAGTCGAACGCCTGCTGGATGCGCAGGTCCACGATGCCCGGTACCCCGTGCAGGTCGCGAAGCAGCGCGTTCGCATACTCTCGATTGCCGTCCACGTTGAATCCGGAAACCTGGATATCAATCGGGCTCGGTAGCCCGAAATTCAGGATCTGGCTGACGATGTCAGCCGGCGGGAACGTGAACATCGTCGACGGATAGACTTCCGGGAGCTCCTTTCGCAGGCGCCGCACATATTCCTCGGTGGGCCGGTGGTCCTTCGCCAGCGTCACGTAGATGTCGGCGTCGCCCGGGCCGACCGGGGCGGACGTGGAGTAGGCCAGGTTGATGCCGCTGTACGGCACGCCGACGTTATCGACTATGGTCTGCAGCTCGTCCCGCGGAATCGTCCCGCGAATCGTCTGCTCGACCGCATCGCACAGCGCCGCGGTCTGATCGATGCGAATGCCCGTTCGCGCACGGAGATGAAGCCGGATCTGGCCGGCATCGACGCTCGGAAAGAAGTCCTGCCCGAGCCCTGGCAGCCAGCGACCGAACGGGAACGCGAGAAGCGCGGTCGCCACGGTTGCTGCCAGAAACACGATCGCGAACCGCGGACCCTCGGCCAGCGCCCGCTCCAGGAGCCCATGATAGTTCTCGCGGAACCGCTCGAACCACTCCTCGAATGCATGCTGCGCGCGGACGAGCGGGCTCGCCGACGCGGTTTCGACCCGCGGCACGTGAAGCTGCAGCCAGTACTTGGCCAGCGTTGGAACCAGGGTACGGGACAGCAGGTACGAAGCGAGCATCGCGAAGATGACCGCCTCCGCCAGCGGCACGAACAGGAACTTGGCGATGCCCGCCAGCATGAACATCGGCACGAACACGATGCAGATCGCAAGCGTCGAAACCAGCGCGGGCAGCGCAATCTGATGGGCGCCGCTCAGGATTGCGGTCTCGACCGCGTCACCGCGTTCCAGGTGCCAATTGATGTTCTCGATCGTGACGGTTGCGTCGTCGACGAGAATGCCGACGGCAAGCGCAAGGCCGCCGAGCGTCATGATGTTGATCGTCTCGCCGAGCGCCGACAGGCAGATGATCGACGCCAAGATCGACAGCGGGATCGAAATCGCGATGATGATGGTGCTGCGCCAGCTGCCGAGGAACAGCAGGATCATCAGCGCCGTCAACGCCGCCGCGATCACCGCCTCGCGCACGACGCCGGAGATCGCCGCCCGCACGAACAACGACTGGTCCCCGATCAGGTCGATGTGAAACGCGGTCGGCAGCGTCTCGCGTATCTCCGGCAACTTCGCCTTAATCGAGTTGATGATGTCGAGCGTCGAGGCGCTGCCGGTCTTCAGCACGCTCATCAGCACCGCGCGCCGGCCGTCGCGGCGCACGATGTTTGTCTGCGGCGGGTAGCCGTCGCGGACGTTGGCGACATCGCGGACGTAGATCACGTTACCGTTGCGAGTGGCGACCGGCACGTCGTTGAGCGCTGCGATCGTCGTCGGGCTGGCGTTCAGCTCGATGAAATACTCGAGGTCGCCGATCTTCTGCGTGCCGGCCGGCAGAATCAGGTTCTGCGCGGCGATGGCCGCCGTCACGTCGGTCGCCGACAAGCCCTTTGCCCGCAGCGCGTCGGGGTTCAGGTCGACCTGGACCTGCCGCTGCAGTCC
>Ga0335080_10000871_pt1 | contig 28637 bp, 30 predicted proteins | sample Lox_Sample_34_FD_206720 | JGI IMG/M metagenome (GOLD analysis project Ga0335080, IMG submission 206720) | Soil microbial communities from Loxahatchee National Wildlife Refuge, Florida, United States - Lox_Sample_3.4 | ecosystem: Environmental > Terrestrial > Soil > Wetlands | place: USA... | reverse complement strand
TTCGTAGACCCCTGATCACCGGATGGCTGAACACCGCGACCAGGATCGTGAAGGCGAGCAGCGGGACGCCAAGGATCAGAAGCGGCGCCAGCCGGTCGCGCGTCAGCCAACGCCACTCACGCGCGAGAACCAGCGCAAACCCGGGCTTGTGGGGCGGCTTCATCGCCGCCGCTGCCAGTCGGTGTAGACGCTCATGCCCGGTCTCAACTCCGGCACCTTCTCGACCGGGTAGGCGCGGATCTCGAAGGTGCGCAAATCGAATTCGCCCGTGGCGCGGGTAGCGCGCCAACTCGCGTACTCGCCCCGCGTTGCCATCAGCTTGACTTCGACTGTGATCGTTCGGTCACCCAACGCAGGGACGCGCACCTGGAAGCGGTCGCCCACCTTCAAGGTCTTGGCCAGGTCCTCCCGCAGGTCGAAGTGGGCCCAGGTATCGCCGAGATCAATCAGCGTGAACAGCGCCACGCCCGGCGAGACGTATTCGCCGGGCTCGACGTTGCGCTTGTACACCTGGGATGCCACCGGGGCATAGACGACCATCTGATCGACGATCGACTGCACGGTCTCGACGTCGGCGGCCGCTTTGTCCACGTTGGCCACCGCGATCTGGCGTTCTTCGCGTGTGTAGCCGTTGACCGCCTGGTTGTATGCGAATTTAGCCTGCTCGGTCGCCTTTTGCGCCTCGCGCAGGGCATCGGTCGCCTGATCGAACTGCTGGCGCGAGGCGAACCCCTTCAGCACCAAGTCGTTGGTTCGATCGTAGGTCTGCTGCGCCAGTATCGCGGCGGCTTGGGCGCGCTCGTAGCCCGCCTTGCGCGCGGCGATGACTTCGGCACGTGTCCCCACATTGATATTAGCCAGCTGCGCTTCGGCCACGACCTTGGCCGCACGCGCCTGCGCCAGCTTGGCCACCGTCTCCGGATTGTCGATGCGCACCAGCACCGCGCCGGCATCGACATTCTGTCCACGCTCGACCGGTATTTGCGCGACGCGGCCGTCCACGCGTGCCGCGATGTCGAGGCGCGTGGCATCGACTTCGCCCTGCAGCAGCAGCGGCTCGGGCCGCACCAGGTACCAGATGGAGAGCGCCGCGATCGCCAGGATGACGATGGCAAGGATGGCGGCAGGGGCATGGGCCAGTGCTGAACGCGATCCCGGCTCCGCTGCCTTCGTCGACGGCGTGGCGCCCTGTGTTCGAGGCTGTGCCCGATCAGCTTCCTTGTGAAAATCGGGTATTTCAGCCTGGGTCGGGGTTTGCGGGGCGCGCCTCGGATCTGGCGGCACGAAGCGCAGCACCCCTTGTGTATGCGAAGTTTCTGAGCTCCGTTCCATGATCGACGCGCCTAGCTCCCCGCTTCTTGAGCGACCCAGCACCATCCCTCGAAGGTGTCATCCACAGACCCGCCTCTCGATGCGTGCAGTATGGAGTGCGAAGACTCGGCGAACCATAGAGCGAAGGGGAGCTTTTGCGATAGCGAGGTGAGGGGGGATGTTTGTAGGGCGAACGGGGCGGTGCGGAGTACCTCCTTTGGGAGAGGGTCCTCGACATCACCGGGAAGACCCGGCCAGGTTGCGCGGCTTGGCAGGACGCAAAATCGCGACCCCCGCTGGCCGGTCGGCCTGCAGATCCTTGCCGGTCGCCAACTCATCTGACGCATCCAAAAAAAATGCCGGCCGGGTGGCGGTTAGACCACCCGGCCGGGAAATCGAACAATCCATGCCGGAAGGTCCGGCATGCGACTGTTCAGGGGAGGAGACTGTTGGCTCGAAGGCCTCCGGCGACGATTCAGCTCGGTCCCAGGCGCGCGTCGAGCACCGATTGCATCAGTTCAACGCAAGCCGGGTGTTTCACTGATTGGCCTCGCGACCCGGCTTGTAGGGAGGGCGGGCGCTCGTGACCGGCTGCGCGCCATCGTCAGCTGCTGCGTCTTCGCTGAGTTCGCGGCCCGGCTTGTACGGTGGCTTTGCGCTTTTGACCGCCTGGCTGTCGTCCGCCGCGGCACTGCCTTGTGCCGGCAATGCTTCGTCGTCGATCTCCCGACCTGGCTTGTAAGGCGGACGGCTGGTCTTGACTGCATCGCTTTCATCCCCCGCGAAAGCGGTGATGGTAAGCGATGACAAAGACAACCCCGAAAGCGCTGCGACGATCAAGATAGAAGAGAGTTTACGCATGTTGAGTTTCTCCAATTTACGCATCAAAGGCTCATGAAATGCACGGCAGCGTGGTCGCCGTGTTTACGCCTGACTGGCGTGTGCCTGCAGTGAAGGTTCGGTCGTGTGGGGTCCCGGTTGGCCCACGGCTGTTTAGTCATCATTGCCTTGGTCCAGGTGCAGCCCTGAAAGCCGGGAGTCGCTGATCGAAATTGGACTCCAGGCCCCGAACACCAGCACAGCGCCGCGAAAGGACGAGGCGTTTCGATCATTCGGCCACCAAGCATCCGTCATGGGATAGAGCGCTATAGTGGTTTCCGCGCAAATCAGCCAAGACAGCAGGGCGTGCTGGTCTATTCGCATCTCCGCATGTTGAGTACGAACGCCTTGGTTCGGCGAAGTCAGGCCAGCAGCACACGCCAGGACGGACAGCGGGTCAAGAGCGCAAAGCGACAGGATGGAGGATGGTCTTAGCATGTGGCGGCTAGGGCAATTGAGGCGACTCGTGACGTCGGCCGCAGCGCGGGCAAATAAACTGGATCAACAGGGTAGGTCCGAAGTCTCGAAGTCCTATGAGCTCCACCGATGCGATGTCAGCGAGCTGATCGTCGCACTTGAGACGGACCTTGCTGTGAGAGGAGCCGGAAGTCGATTCGGCCTCTTCACGTTCGTCCAGTTCGCGCCATACCCGCTCGAACGTCCTCTCGAGATCGATCTCGATCTGGGAGTAGTAAAACGAGGGATCGCGTATCGATTTCATTGAGAGCTCCTTGCGGTGGTCATAAGCTCAGCGTCATTCAAGTTGGACCTGTTGTGCCCGCGCGGCGCTGGACTCCAGACCCCGAGCACCACATTACGGTGTGCCTGCAGCAACTGTTGCGAGTGCGCATCCGAGCGCCTGCTTGTTGCTCCGGATTCGTCAGAGCTTGGCGCCAAGTCGCGCTGACACAACATCGAGAAGCCGATACCGCTCAGACCAGTAACCACTGCTACGGCCAGAACCATCAGAAAGGCATGAGCCCACTTGCGCAACGCTGTGGTTGCGGCCGGGAGCGTCTCGTCTTTCCACATGGTGATCGCAACCGGCCTTCTCGTCGCGGGTGCAACGTACCGCCATTCTTGGAAGCTCGACGATTCCTGTAGGTTCATCAAACGCTGATCGCTGGGGCGCATGTCCTCACTCCTTCACTTTGTCGCTCTCTTTACCGGTCGACGGAATCACCCTAGTAGTAGTTGCGGCTCGCACGAAAAACGGTCTCGCTACGCCAGCCTTGCCTCGTCCCGCAGCGCGATCCGCTGTTGCATCGGAAACGACGGCACGCCTTTGACGCCCATGCGCTGCAGCACATGGCGGGTGTTTCGGGCGGCGCGGCGAAATGCGGCCGGGGTCGTGCCCGTGTACTTGCGAAACAGGGTGGTCAGATGGCTCTGGCAAGAACAGCCGACCTCGAGCGCGATGTCCGCAACGCTCAACTCCAGGCGCGCCAGCAGCTTCATCGCACGTCGCATCCGGCAACGCACGACGTATTGGTGTGGCGTCATACCGGTCGAACCCTTGAAGCCGCGGCCGAATGCGAAAGCATCCAGCCCGATGCGCGCGGCAATTTCAGGCCATGTCAGCTTCGAATCCATGTTGTCGTTGATGTATCGAAGCGTTCTTCGGAGCGCTGTTGAAGACAGCCTGCCGCGAGGTGCTTGACGCTCGCTGGGCGCTTCCCGCATCGTTTGCAAACAGGTTTTCGCCGCGCGTGCCACCTGTTCTGCCCGGCTTTCCTTCCAATCGTCGCCCACGAGCTCGGTGCCCAACATACCGGGCATGCAGTCGATTCGGTTTAGTATCATCCGTTCATTCGTTGTCATGTCGCGCATGTTCACGTCATTACCTCTTCGTCAACAGTTCGGCTATCCAAGAGCACGGACCTGCGTCACAGACCGCACTCTCGATGGGTCGCAGTATGGAGAGACAAAGCCCGGCGAACCATAGAGAGAATGGAAGCTTTTGCGCTAGCGAAGTCGCGGGGGATATGCATAGGGCGAACGGTGCCCTGCCGAGTACCTCGTTTGGGAGAGGGCCGTCGACGTTGCCAGGAAAACCCGACAAAGCGGCCCGGCTCGGCAGCACGCAAAATGGGTTGGATTGAAGAGAACCTGCGACAGCAGCCAGCGACCGCTTGACCGAGATGCAGCGCATCCGGACCAGAAAGGCAACGGCTGGACTAAAGGCGAACCATCCAAGCTTTACATCAGCGAGTCCGCCTGCGCTTGACGGCCTGCGCTACCGCGTCGCCGCGGCTCGGCACGCCGAGCTACGCGCAATCCGTCTGTGCCGGTAAGTCGAAAGGGGGTGGAAGTGATGGCTACGGTACGACCGCCGTTAGCTGCTATAGCACTTTCTATTGCTCGAGGCCGACATCCCTGCCCATAGCCGCGGCGCGTATATCCTGCTCCTTGCACTGACGGGCGATTCGGCGCATCCAGATGGCGATCGTCTGGTGCACGCTCAACGCATCGGCACTGGGCAGGTCATCGACCGATCCCAGCTCGCTCGCCCACTGTCGGATCTGGGTGTCCGTTGCACGCCACTGGTAAGCGTCTTCGATCCATCCTCCAACCAAGTCGATCACCCAAGCCGGTGTATTGGCTCTGAACGGAGCCGAGCGGGTCTTCTCCAAAGATAGGTGTTTCTCCCAGCGCGCCCAAGCAATCGAACGACCCGCCGCGTCGACTAGCCCGTAGCACGCCATCGCGCTGAATTCCGCCGGAGGGGGTGTGTACCCGTCCGCAAACGCAGCCCGCGGAAACTGGGTCAAGGCGGTACCGAGCAGCAACACCAGCGCGATCCCAGCGTGTCCGGTCATAGGGCGAGCACGCTGCGACAAGCGCCCCCGCTCAGCCGTCGTTTGAAGTAAAGCCAGCCTCAGTGTCCTTGGCAACATGCTCTGCTCCTGTCATCCAGCCCTTCGTTCGTTCGATACCACGGCGCAATGAATCGCGTCGCCTCACGTACCCGCTTTCCGTCGCGCAAGGTCCTGTCATTTCTGCACCAGAACTTTCTCGTAGAGCGGCTCGCCGGTCGCGACGTCTTGGCCGAAGAAGGCGACATATTCGACCTTGGGTATCAAGAAGCCTTCTTTCGACTGTACGAACAGGCTGTGGACGATTCCCTCGTGACCGCCGATCGCAGCGGTCACCACTGGGCAGTCGTTGCGCATTCGAATCGTCAGGCGCCGTGTCGGGTCGGCTTTGATAGCCATGGCGAAAGTCCCTGGAGTGTCGCCTGGCTCGACATCGAAGCCGTAGGCGCGTGCCCGCTCCACTGCGTTCAACTCCTCGCGCTTGCCTTTCTCCCCGGCCAGCACCCAATACGCCACGACGGGCTCGGAAGCGCTGATATCCCCCTCGGGCCCGCGGTTGGCGTCGTACACGACGATGTTGGCGTTCTTGCTCCGCTCGATGACAAACAGGTGCTCGGGACAAGGGTGCCCGACCGAGGCAGAGACCTCGCCAAGAACGGCCAGCCCGCATGCCAAAAGCGCTGCTGCGCGGCCGCGACGAGGCTTGCACATGCCCCGATCTCGATGCCCGTCGCGCTTCTTGCGTATTCCCACAACGAGTCCTTGGTTTGTTCGGGCGTTCCAATCCAACATCGCATTAAGCATGTTCACGTTGCTACCCTCAGCCGCAGTATGGAGCGCGAAGACAAGGCGAACCATAGACAGAAGGAAAGGTTTTGCGATAACGAGGTGGCGAGGGATATCTATAGGGCGAACGCTGCCGTGCCGGGTACCTCCTTTGGGAGAGGGGCATCGACGTCATCCGGAAACCCCGCAAAGCGGCGGGGCTCGGCGGCACGCCAACTAAAGCAGTTTTCGGGAGCTAGAGCTTTGAGCAGCAATCGGGGTGCGTGCTGCTCAGTTGGTAAGGCGGGGAACGCGGCCCGCTGCGGTAGGCAAAAATCGGCGGGGGAACTCTTGTGCTATGCGCGCCGCGCGAAGTAGGGAAAATCAGGCGAGCCATTACGGCTCATGGCCCAAGCGTTCGACGAACTCAAACTCTCCCAGAAATCACCGAACAGTCGTAGCGAATCTGCTCCGTCAATCCGGCTCAGGGAGCCAACGTTTCGCCGGAAGAACTGCAAGTCGACCGCGCAGTCTCCAAGAGTTTCATCCAGCGGCGGTCTGTGCGGGTTCCGCGTGGGCGCGGCGCGGGTGACCAGATACCCCAGCTGGTCGGCGTAGATCACAAGTTTGCACAAATCCTTCAAGAATTCGGACTGCTCGATTACTCGCTGCATTCTGCTGCTCCTTTAGCACAACTTGCCGGCGCGCAACGCTGCGAAGTTACGCTTACCTCACTCCTTCGCGAGCTCCTGCTTGCAGCTTTGGTAGAAGACCGCGGCAAGCACTTCGTAGTCTGGGCGTTCGCGGCCTTCCGCAACCCAGCGGTCGGCCTGCTTCCAGCCGTAGAAGGCGCTTTCCTCGTAAGCGCGGCGCTCGTCCAGATCCAGCTCGTCGAGCACGTAGATCGCATCGCCGGGGACGTCCGCGACATCGCCCATGAACATCTTTTGTAGTGACGCTACGGGTATGTACTTGAACGATGCCGGCGCCCCCAAGAATCGCGCTTGAGCCCCCCAGGCGGCGCGCACCCCTTGCGTCTGGCAGTAGCGCATCGCTGCCATGGCCGGTGTGGCCTCCAACGGCGGCTCGTTCTGGTGAGCGAACCCCATGCACGGCATGGCCGCCAATGCCGCAAGCAGCGCGATGCGATGGCCGACATGCCTGCCCGGGCTGAGCATCGGCGGCACTCCAAGCAACGGGCGCCGGTCGGCATGTCTTGGCAAGTCTGTGTTGTTTGTCATGGCAAGCTCCTTTCTAGGTAAAGCGCCAACGCGTCAACCAAGCGAGTACGGACGTGAGCGGGGAGAACCGTCGCTCTCGCTGCCCAGGACAATTCGCGCGCGATGCCCGCGACGTGGAAGCGAACGGCTCGATCTCCCAGCATCGCGACGAGATGCAGGAGGACACGGCCAAGGCTAAAGCGGGCAAGTTGGGCAATCATGATTGCGTTGCTCAGTTGGTAGTCTGGCGACCAGTATGGAGCGCGCAAGCTGCCCAAACCATCGAGAGAAGGAAAGCTTTTGCGATAGTGGAGTAGCGGGGGATTCCTATTTGACGAATGGTCCCGCCCTGACTACCTCTTCTGGGAGAGGAGCTTGATTCCGAACGGAGTTAGAACGAGCGGCAGATCACCGCGCGGCGCGAGCCAGAGCGAATTGCTTCGGCCGGGGTGGTCCCGACGCCGTGTTGGCCGCGATCAGAAGCGGCTGACTAGTGAAGAGGAGAGTGCAGCGGCGCAATAACTGCGTCTGGCAGCGGGAGCTTTACGACAGCCGGATCAATCCGCGTTTCGCGGCCAGCGCTACCGCTTCGGTGCGGCTCAACACGTCAAGCTTCTCGAAAATACTCTTGACATGGCTCTTCACCGTCCCCTCGCTGATAAACAGCTTCTGTCCGATGGTCCGGTTGCTCACACCTTCGGCCATCAGCTTGAGAATCTGCAGTTCCCTGGGCGTGAGCCGTTCGCCTCGAATCTGCAAGGCCAGCTTTGCAGCGATTGCGGGTGGGACGCAGGTCTCGCCTGCATGAACCCCGCGAATACAACGCAACAGCTCGTCCCTCCGCGTGTCCTTCAGCAGATAAGCGCTGGCCCCCGCCCGCATTCCACGATAGACGTCCTCGTCCCCATCGTACGTCGTGAGAATGACGATTCGCGCCTGGGGATCGATCGCGCGAACAGCAGCGATGACGGATACGCCGTCCATGCCAGGCATGCGCAAGTCCAGCAAGGTGACATCCGGCCGCAGCTCTTGCCACAACCGGACAGCTTGCTCTCCGTTGTCTGCCTCACCGACAACTTTCATATCATCTTGGTAGTCGACGATCGCAAGCAGGCCTTCACGGACGACTTGGTGGTCGTCGACCAATAAGACTCTGATCTTCTGCTCACGCTCGGGTGAGTCCTGCCCGCGCTTTGGGCTGTTGCTCATTTGATCCGCCAACGCCGTGCGACTGACTGCATATGCCACCGGTTGTCTTCTACCATGGTTGCAGATCAATCATCCAACACCACCATGATCTCGGTGCCTTTCCCCGGCGCGCTGATCACCCGCAGCTCGGCGCCTACAGCACTCGCACGCTCATGCATTCCAATCAGCCCGATGCCGCCTCCCAATCTGGCGGTGGGGTCGAAGCCTATCCCGTCGTCACGCAACGTGAAAACCACTCGCTCGTCCTCGTAAGCGAGCACCGCCGCGAATCGCGAAGCCTGGGCGTGACGCATTGCGTTGGTCAATGCTTCCTGGCCGATGTGGAAGAGTTCCTGCTCCCATTCCGGGGGCAAAGGCCGAGGCACACCGTGCAGCCGAAACTCTGCGTCAATCCCGGTCTCGCTGGTCATCCGCTCGAGCAGCTGCTTGAATGCGCCACCGAATTCGGCCCGCTCCAGCGCCAACGCCTTCAGCGCATGAACCGATCTGCGCGCCTCAGTGAGGCTGTGCCGAGCCAGCTCGCCGGCTCGTTCAATGTGGCGGATCGCATTGTCGGTTAGCGCTCGTGACATCGCTGCGGTGGCCGCTTCCAGCTGCACGATCACCCCGGTGAAGCCCTGAGCGAGCGTGTCGTGAATGTCCCGCGCCACGCGCGCTCGCTCTTCCAGCACCGCTGACTTACGTCCCTGCTCGCTGAGCTCGGCGAGTTGCGCCGACAACGTCGCCTGCAGCGCCAGCACCTTTGCCAAATCGAGTTCTTCGGCAGAGAAGCGACGCTCCTGCGCGAAGCGCACAGTCAGCGCGCCGAGCGATTCATCGCCGAACACAAGCGGCACTAGCAATGCAGTGCGGATAGCGAGCCGCTCCCACCACTCGATCTCCCGCGGGTCAGCGTCGCGGTCGATGTCCTCTCGGGTCAACACCAGAGGTTCAAGAGTCGTGCGGCCCGGTAGGTCCGAGATTCGCAGGGGGAAGGGTCCGGCGTCACGGTGAGGATGCGGAGATTGCCCGCCGCCCTCGAAAGAGCCGGCTTGGTAATTGAGGAACATCCGAATCTGTTGACTGCTGTCTACTGGTATCCACAACGCACCTTCCATTCCGCCCAGCTGTTCTACGATGGTTTTGAGACACTGGCGGGTAAAGCCTTCCAGGCTGGGTTGGAGCGTGAGCGATCTCAGCCCCGCAAAGATGACCTCGGCATGGGTCCGCAGCAACTGCTCTGCGCGCTGGCGCTCGGTGATTTCGGTGCGCAGGAGCTGATTCACCGTTTCGAGCGCCGTCGCCTTGTCTTGCGCAGCTTGCCCTCGTTCGCGCATGATCGCCGCGCTTTGAACCTGCTCCCCGAGACGGGCCCTGTCTATCGCAGAAGTGGCTCGATACGCGAACGCGCGTGCGAGCTCGCAGTACTCGGGCGACGGCGGCGACGCCTCGGCAAAGAACAACGCCAGGTAACCCAGGCGCTGTTCACCTAGCAGAAGCGGCGCTACCAGCATCGAGCGGTGGCCCATGGACAAGTGCCACTGCCGCAAGTACGGCGATATGTGAGAGGTTGGCTCCTCGAAACTGAACCAAGCGTGGCCTTTAACCTCGTTGACCTTGTGCCATGCTGTGTCCAATGAGGCCGGCATCGAGCTGCGCCAAACTTCGAAGCCCGGCTCGGTTCCCACATCGATCTGCTCGCCGCTCCGTACGCACCAAGGTACCGAGAGCGTGTCGGCGCCCTCCTGATATAGGAAGATCGTCGCCATGCTCGCTTGTGTAGCGTCCTCCGCTTCCCGAAGGACAGGCTCCATCGGCGGTTTCAGGTCTTTAACACCACTCAGCTTCCACATCTGCTGCAACGCCGCGATGCCACGTTCCAAATCTGCAACGCGTCGTTGGGTGGCCTCCTCGACCTGCTCGAGTCTTAGGGTCAGCTCCGCAATGCGCTGGCGCGCTAGCCGCAGCTGCTCCTGCGACTCTTGGTCTGCCGGCGAACGCGCTGCGTCGGCCCCTTTGATGGACAAGTCCAAGGTAACCGAAGGATCTTCGGCGGCTTGAAGCAATTCAACCCGAGCATCGGTCGCACTCGAGGATGGCTCTCGACCTTGACAGTTGCTCATATGCGGGCCACCAACATAGCGAGCTTGTGTCGAGCGGTCCAATAGCGGGTAGGAATCAGGCATTTAATCATCGTGGCGGCTCGCTCGCGCCTCCACAATACCTCTTTCGAGGGAACTTGCAACCCCGCTTCCGTGGGGGCGGGCCACATAAGCGCCGGAAATCTCTTGCAATAGCCGACGTTATCAACGGGCAGTGCGTGAGGCGGTGCGGCCTCCTTCTTTCCCACCCGCAAAGCGGACGAGGAGCACGCTACCGCGCTACGGCCTGGCGAGGCAAGCTCGCTGCGGTAGTCGATGGCGAACTGAGGCGCGCCTGGTTGAACGAGTCAGGAGAAGCTCGGTGCTTCGGCACAGAGGCTTCCACCAATTCCCCGTTCGCGCTGAGCGTAGCCCGGCAGGGGTCGCGATTTTGCGTCCCGCCTAGCCGCGCAACCTCGCCGGGTCTTCCTGGTGATGTCGACGACCTTCTCCCAAAGGAGGTACTCGGCACGGCACCGTTCGCCCTACAGATATCCCTCGCCACTTCCCGATCGCAAAAGCTTTCCTTCTCTGTATGGTTCGGGCAGCTCGCGCGCTCCATACTGCCCGCCATCCACAGCGCGATCTGCATTGCAGGTCGATCCAGATGGATGGTCGAACTGAGCGACTGAGTATGGAGGTCATCATGGGTAAGGCAGCTTGGCGAGTGTGGTCGGGATTGATCGGTGTCGCACTTTTTGTTGGCAACGCGGGGAGCGTGCGCGCCGACGGCGCACAGGCCTACGGGTTCGAAGCTGCGGCGCAGGAGATCACCCAGCTGTTCTGGCTGGCGGACACCGCCAGGGTTTGCGGCTGGGCGAGCGAAGAAGACGCGGCCAAGTTCAAACACTTCTCCGTGCGCCTTGTGAGTGCATACATGACGAGCGCCTACAGGGCTGCGCTCATTTCGCTGATCACCGAGGATGGCTACGAAGATCAAGTGCGCCGAGCTGCGGAGCAGAGCGCGGAGCTCAGCTGCGGAAGCGCGCGTTGGGAAACCGGGTGGGTAGCCTACAAAGCTGCCGCCGATGCGCACGAGACGGAGTTCTAGAGCTTCCGCGCTGTCGAGCGCGGAAGGACATTGGAAGGCTGAGCGAGCGGACAAGCCGCCCGCCAATCTCTGGAGGGAAAGTCAGATGGAAATTACGACACTGCTGGCGGCGGTCGCTGCCTTCGGCCTCCCCTGCACCAATCCTGAGCTGCGGGACTTCCCCGCTCAGGACATGCCTTGGCCGGCCGCTTACGTCCGCTCCATTGAGGGGCACAACATTATTGCGCTGCGCGAGGGGCTGAGAGACGACACGCAGCACCTGCCCAGGGTTCTTGTGCATGAGCTGCTGCACTGCGGGCTATATGAGGACCGAGAGCGACGCGGACAGCCGCAGCCACGTTCTCTGGATCCGCGCGAGGAGATGGCGGTTCAGGCCATGACCGACGTCGTGTTAAGGCGGTTGAACGAGAGTGGCCACGAGGGCAATGGCTGACCTGCGGCTTCCTTGACGCTCGAACCGCGATCAGAAAAGCGAGAGGCGAAATGGTACCTGGTCACCGGAGAGATGCTATGACCCATCGATGGCAAGAGTCTACCTCTGACGCAGGGGAGATCGTTGAGTCAAACGAGCTCCAACCTCCGGAGGCCATCATCTATTGGGATGGGCTCGAGGCACCCGATGTGCGGCCGCGCCCCTCGAAGTGGCTTGGTGCGTTGATCGCTTCAGTCGTCCTAGTCGCGTTGGGCTGCTGCGATGCCTGCGATTTTCTTGCACTAAGTGAAGTTCGTCGCTAATCAAGACCCGCCATATGACGGCCCTTACTCGCGCTGGATACCTTTCCCAGTGCAGCCAGGGTTGATTCGGTACAGTTTTAGGCCTTGCTTCTGCATCGGCGCAACGGTATCGCTCGTCCTGCTGAGCGGATGTAACGCGCAGAGCCAGACGCCCCCGCCGCAACCGCCGGAGGTCGCGATCTTGAAGGTGAGGCGTGAGGCCGTGCCGGTGAGCGTCGAGCTGCCGGGACGCACCAACCCGTATCTGGTTGCTCAAGTGCGCGCGCGGGTTGACGGCATCGTGCTCAAGCGCGACTTTAAGGAAGGCAGCGACGTCAAGGCGGGCCAGCGCCTGTACAAGATCGATCCGGCGCCGTATATCGCCGCGCTCAACAGTGCGCAGGCAACCCTAGCCAATGCGCAGGCGGCTGTCAAATCGGCGACCGCCCAAGCGGAGCGCTACAGCATCCTGGTCGGAGGCAACGCCGTCAGCAAGCAGGACTACGACAATGCAGTCGCTACGAGAGATCAGATGACTGCAAACGTAGCGTCAGGCAAGGCGACTTTGCAGACGGCCAGGATCAACCTGGGCTATACCGATGTGCTTTCGCCGATTACCGGTCGCAGCGGCATCTCGATCCTCACGGAGGGCGCGTATGTGCAGGCCAGCGCAGCGACGCTCATGACCACAGTCCGGCAGATCGATCCGATCTACGTGGACCTCAGTCAGTCGAGCGTAGAGGGCTTGCAGCTGCGTCGCGACGTAGCGAGCGGCCGGATCAAGCTGACTGGCCCCGGTCAGGCCACCGTGACCCTGCAATTGGAAGACGGAACTCAGTATCCCGAGACGGGGAAGCTGGAGTTCACCGACATCACCGTCGATCAGACCACCGGTTCGGTCACGATCCGAGTTCTCTTTCCAAACCCGCGCTACGTGCTGCTGCCTGGAATGTACGTGCGCGCGCGCATTGACGAAGGCGTGAACGAGAACGCGATGCTCGTGCCCCAAGTCGCCGTGACGCACAACCCTGTGGGTCAGGCTACCGCAATGGTAGTAGGCGCGGACGGAAAGGCGGCCGTGCGCACCATTCAGGCGACACGAACTCTGGGAGACAACTGGGTAGTCGAAGGCGGCCTCGACGACGGCGAGCAAGTGATCGTGGCTGGCTGGCACAAGGTGCAGCCGGGAATGCAAGTGCGAACGGTCGCGTGGCAACCTCCGCAGGAGAATCAACGGCCCACAGCACAATCCCCTGCCCCGTCCGCTGCTGTCGGTCCGCAGGAGCGGGTCGCGCGATCCTCCCAGTAATAGAGCGGACCGCAAATGGCCAACTTCTTCATCAGCCGGCCGATCTTCGCGATCGTCATCGCGATCCTGATCATGGTCGCCGGCGGGCTGTCGATCTTCTCCCTGCCCATCGCACAGTATCCCAACGTCGCACCGCCTTCCGTCCAGATCACCACGCAGTACCCGGGCGCCTCGGCGGAAACCGTGCAAGACACGGTGATTCAGGTGATCGAGCAGCAGATGAGCGGGCTCGACCATCTCCTGTACCTCTCGTCGACCAGCGACAACTTCGGCATGGGCATTCTCACGCTGAGCTTCGAGCCCGGCACCAACCCGGACATCGCGCAGGTCCAAGTGCAGAACAAGCTTTCGCTCGCCATCCCGATCCTGCCGCAGACAGTGCAGCAAGTCGGGATCAGCGTCACCAAGTCGAGCACTTCATACCTGCTCGTGGCAGGCTTCGTCTCCGAGGACGGCAGCATGTCGAAGTTCGACATCGCGAACTATGTCGTCTCCCATCTGCAGGATCCTCTGAGCCGGTTGAACGGCGTCGGCAACTTCAGCGTGTTCGGCACGCAGTACGCCATGCGCATTTGGCTCGATCCCGGCAAGCTCAACAGCTACGGCCTCACCCCCGTAGACGTCGCCAATGCAGTGCAAGCCCAGAACATCCAGGTCTCTGCCGGGCAGCTCGGCGGCTCACCCGCGCCCACTACCCAGCGATTGAACGCGGCGATCACCGAGGCGACACTGCTGCGCACGCCCGAGCAGTTCGGCGCCATCGTGCTCAAGGTCAATACCGACGGCTCGCGCGTGCTCGTGCGCGACGTCGCGCGGGTCGAGCTTGGAGCCGAAAACTACAACGTCGATAACAAGTACAACGGCAAGCCGGCCTCCGGCATCGGCTTCCAGCTCGCCTCGGGCGCGAACGCCCTCGATACCGCCAATGCCATTAAGGCGAAGATCGCCGAGCTGTCGAAGTATTTCCCCCCGGGCCTGCAAGTCGTGTATCCCTACGACACGACCCCGTTCATCAAGATCTCGATCACCGAGGTAGTCAAGACACTGTTCGAGGGCGTCGCCCTGGTGGTGCTGGTGATCCTGCTCTTCCTGCAGAACGTACGCACGACGCTCATCCCTACCGTAACCGTCCCTGTCGTGCTGCTCGGCACCTTCGGCGTGATGGCGGCGGTCGGCTTCTCGATCAACACGCTCACCATGTTCGGCATGGTGCTCGCCATCGGGCTGCTGGTCGATGATGCCATCGTCGTGGTGGAGAACGTCGAGCGGATTATGACCGAAGAGGGCCTGTCGCCGCGCGAGGCGACGCGCAAGGCGATGGGACAAATCAGCGCCGCCCTGGTGGGGGTGGCGCTGGTGATCTCCGCGGTGTTCGTGCCCACCGCTTTCACCACGGGCTCGGTGGGTGCCATCTATCGTCAGTTCTCGCTCACCATCGTGGTAGCGATGCTCCTGTCGGTGTTCGTTGCGCTCTCGCTCACCCCGGCGCTGTGCGCCATGCTCCTCACGCCGGTAGGCGAGGGGCGATCTGGCCTGAAGCGGTGGTTCGGCTGGTTCAATCGCGGATTCGACAGCGGGCGCGAGAAGTACGTGCACGGCGTGCGCCAGGTGATCGGGCGTTCCGGACGTTTCCTCATGATTTACCTTGCGCTGCTCGTCGCGGTAGGCCTGCTCTTCGTACGGCTGCCCAGCTCGTTTCTGCCCGCCGAGGATCAAGGCTTCATGTTCGTGCAGGTGCAGACGCCGGCCGGCGCTACCCAGGGATTTACCGGCATCGTCCTCGACGACGTCAGCAATTACCTGCTGCAGGACGAGGCGCGCGTGGTCGACGCGGTATTCCAGGTGAACGGCAACAACTTCGCCGGCCGGGGCCAGAATCAAGGGATGCTGTTCGTGCGCTTCAAGGACTGGTCGCGGCGCCAGGCCAAGTCACTGAAGGTGGACGCGCTCGTGGGCAGGGTGTTTCGGCGGTTCGCATCGTACAAGAATGCGGTCATCATTCCCATCAACATACCTCCGATTCGCGAGCTGGGGACCGCGTCGGGCTTCGATTTCGAGCTGGAGGACCGCGGTGGAATCGGCCATGAGGCTTTAGTGCAGGCCCGCAACCAGCTGCTCGCGCTGGCGCGAAAGGATCGGCAACTGGCGCTCGTGCGAGTGAATGGCGAGGACGACCAGCCCACATTCAAGGTGAACATCGATCGGGAGAAGGCCACGGCGTTGGGCGTGAACCTCACCGACATCGACCAATCGTTCTCGATTGCCTGGGGCTCGCATTACGTGAACAACTTCCTCGACACCGACGGGCGCATCAAAAAGGTGTACGTGCAGGCCGATGCACCGTTTCGTATGACCCCGGATGATCTCAGATTGCTCTATGTCAGCAACTCCAGCGGGACCAGTAGCGCTACTGGCACCAGTAGCTCTGCGTGCAGCAGCACTAGCGCGAGCAGTTTTACCACCGCGACGACTAACGTCGGCGCGACCATAGTGCCCTTCTCGGCGTTCGCGACCGGCCTTTGGACATACGGTCCAGCCCAGCTCCAGCGCTACAACGGCGTTCCCTCTTTCGAGATTCAAGGTCAGGCCGCGCCCGGCTACAGCACGGGGCAGGCGATGAGCGTGATGGAAAAGCTCGCGCAACAATTGCCCGCGGGCGTCGGCTACGAGTGGACCGGACTGTCCTTGCAGGAGCAGCTCTCCGGCTCGCAAGCGCCGCTCCTGTTCGCGTTGTCGGTGCTGGTCGTGTTCTTGAGCCTCGCGGCGCTGTACGAAAGCTGGTCGATTCCGGTCTCGGTGGTCATGGTGGTGCCGCTCGGAGTGCTCGGTGCGGTCGGCGCGGCAACTGCGTTCGGCATGGAGAACGACGTCTACTTCAAAGTGGGCTTGCTCACCACCATCGGCCTGTCGGCCAAGAATGCGATCCTGATCGTCGAGTTCGCGCGCGAGTTGCATGCGCAGGGTCGCAGCGTCATCGAGGCGGCCGTAGAGGCGGCCCGTTTGCGGCTGCGGCCCATCCTCATGACCTCGATGGCCTTCGTGCTTGGAGTGCTGCCGCTCGCGCTCGCCAACGGCGCAGGATCGGCCAGCGAGAACGCGGTGGGGACCGGCGTCATCGGCGGGATGCTGACGGCGACGTTCCTCGCCCCGTTCCTGATCCCGATGTTCTACGTGGTGGTCAGCGAGAAGCTGGCGCGGGAGAAGCGCATTGCCCCGGCCGCGGCGCCGGTCAGGCCTCCAGCGCCAAGCTCGATCCCGGCGGGAGACTCGCGATGAACGTTTTTGTTCCCCTCCTTTTCAAGGGGGGGTACACGCGTAGCGGGCGGGGTGGTTCAGCGCGCCTCGCACACCACCCCGGGCCTGCGGCCGACCCCTCCCCGTACGAGGAGAGAAAGTGCAAGAGACAGAGCCTGCGGACCGCTCGGCCTGGGTTGCGATTGAGGCGAGCTGCGATCGTGGTATCGATCGCGCTCGGAGCATGCTCTTTGCAGCCCGCGTACCGTCAGCCTGATCTGCCCGTCGCATCCGCTTACCCGACGGGCCCCGCGTACAAGGCAACGCCAGGCGGAAAAGGCGCCACCCCGCTCCCGGCCGCCGAGATCGGCTGGCGCGATTTTCTGACCGATCCACGTTTGCAGAAGCTGGTCGAGGTCGCGCTCGCGAATAATCGCGACCTGCGCATTTCCGTGCTCAATGTCGCACAGGCGCAATCGAGCTACCGGATCCAACGCGCTGCACTGTTTCCGCAAGTCACCGGCTTCGCCGACGCCACGCGCTCGCGGACGCCGGGCAGCCTTACGACAAATGGCCAACCCCAAACCCTCAATACCTGGGAGGCAGGTGTAGCGGTGCCGGCGTGGGAGCTCGATTTCTTCGGCCGTCTGCGCAGCCTCAGCGACGCCCAGTTTCAGCTCTACCTGGCCAACGCACAGGCGCGCAAGGCCGCGGAGATCCTGCTCGTGTCCGAGGTCGCCAATCAGTACTTGACCATGCTGGCCGACGATGAGCTCCTCGCGGTGACGGAACGCCTGCTTGAAACGTCGCGCAAGAACTACGATATCGTGAAGCTGCAATTCGACACCGGCACCACCACGGAGCTCGCTTTACGCCAGGCAGAAACGATTGTGGAGCAGGCCGAGGCGAATCATGCTGCATACGTACGAGCACGTGCGCAAGACGAAAACATGCTCGTGCTGCTGCTCGGCCAGCCGATGCCACAGGACCTTCCGCCCGTGATCCCGATGCGTCAGCAGGCGATCCTCGCCGACATTCCACCCGGGCTGCCCTCCGACCTGCTCACCCGCCGGCCGGACATCCAGGAAGCCGAGGCCATCTTGCGTTCCGAGAATGCAAACATCGGCGCCGCCCGCGCGGCATTCTTTCCGCAGATCACCTTGACCGGCAGCTTTGGCGTGGCGAGCGCATCGCTCAACGGACTGTCCAAGGGCGGCGCGCAGGCATGGAGCTTCGGGCCTAGCATCACCGTGCCGATCTTCGAGGGGGGGCAGCTCCGCGCCAGTCTGGATCTCGCGCGCATTCAAAAGGACATCGGCGTGGCGCAGTATGAGAAGGCAATTCAAACCGCATTCAGCGAGGTGGCCAACGACCTCGCGGCGCGCGGCACGTACGACGATCAGATTGCCTCACTCGAGCGCTACGTCACCGCCCTGCAGCGCAGTGTCGATCTGTCCTGGGCGCGCTATCGCAGCGGCGTGGACAATTACCTCAGCGTACTTACCGCCCAGACCAACCTGTACAGCGGCCAGCAGACGCTCGTCGCGGTGCGCTTGAACCGCCTCACCAATCTCGTGACTCTGTACAAAGACCTCGGCGGCGGCTGGATTCAGCACACCGGTGATGAGCCGCGGGCGCCGGATGCCGGGACGCTCTATTCTGGAGACGCGCCAGAGCGTGCGGCCGCAAAACAAGCGACTGCTGCTTCCTCGCCGAGCTCGCCCAAGGGCACGCCAGCGAAACAGCAGTAGACCACAACGACTTGCCCGCAGGCGGGCACGCGCAGCCTGCAGGAATTTGAAAGACGAGACCTGACCAACACTCTACTCTGCGACTGGCATTCAGAGGCGCGGGTCAGCGCTCATGAGTTGAGCGGGTCGCTGCGAGGCAGGTGAGCGCTCGAGAAACGGGCCGCGCGGAGACAGCGGCTTGGGAAGGTGTGCGCCGCAAGCACGCGATGAGGCAAGGATCAGGTGGTAAAACGAATGGCCGATTGCCGAGCTTGGATTGCGCCAAGATTTTGAGAGGCCTGCAGGAATATGCAAGATTTGGAGCAGCTCGAGTCCCCAGAATTCACGTCGCTCTAGATCGAACCTCAGAGGGTGTGCCATGCATCTCGAAGCACCTGCGGCAGTACTGGAGGCATCGCCGAATGGCGGGGCTTTTGCCAATACTAAGGAGCCTGGGGCTGCCGATGTGCGCATTGCTCAGATCGCTGCGCGCGGGCCGCGCGGAGCGATCACACTGGCGGGGCTGGCGGTGGGCGTGGTGGTAGCGCTGTGGGCAGCCTTCTATCTGTTTGTCTTTCTGCCGCGAGGACCAATTGGCTGAACTGATGCAAGCCGGGGCGCAGCTCGAGGCGGCTGCCGAGCGCGCTGCACCTCGCGCGGAGCGCGCCTGGGCCTGGTCCATGAGCGCGATCATCGCGCTGCTCCTGGCCGTGATCGTTTTCACCACGCTGCACTGGGGCATGCAGCCGCCCTCGAGCGTGGAGACCATCGACTCCACGCGCTTGCAACTCGGCGGGGAATTTTCCGAGGCGAATCTGGGCACCTCGGTTTCTCCCAATGACGCGGTTACCGTGCGCGTGCTGGCCCAGCAGTACGCGTTCGTGCCCAAATGCATCGTCGTACCGGCGGACACACCGATCACCCTGCGCGCGGTGAGTGCGGACGTTGTGCACGGTTTCTCCGTGCAGGGTACCAACGTCAATACGATGGTGGTACCGGGGTACGTGGCCACACTCAGCACGCGCTTTGCGCAACCGGGTGAGCACCGCATGCCTTGTCATGAGTTCTGCGGCGTCGGCCACCAGGGCATGTGGGCGCACGTGCGCGTGGTAGCGCGCGAGCAGTTTCCATTCGAGCAGGCGAGCAAAGCGGCGGTGAACTGTGAACAACGCTAATCGATTGGCACTGACCCACTGGGGCGTGGCATTTGCCGCGTTCGCCGCCGCGGTGATACTGGGCGCATGGCAGATGTTCGTGCGCAGCCCGCTACATCCGTGGCTGTCGGATGCGGAGCTCTACTACCGCTCGGTCACCGCGCACGGTACGACGCTGGGCTACGTCTTTCCCACGCTGATCGTGATGGGGCTGGGCTACGCGGTGTGCGCGACTACCCTGGATCGGCCGCTGCGCGGCAGCGGCTGGGCCTGGGCCGGCTTCTGGCTGCTGATCGCGGGCACGCTGTCGGCGTCGGTGAGCGTAGCCTTGGGGCGTGCCAGCGTGCTCTACACGTTCTATCCGCCGCTCACGGGGAGCGTTTTCTATTACCTCGGCGTGGTGTTGGTGGTGGTCGGCTCCTGGTTCTGGATCGGCGTCATGCTCGCCAACTACTGGCACTGGAAGCACACGCACCCGCAGGAGCGCGTGCCGCTCGCCCTGTTCGGTGTGATGACCGCAGCGCTGCTGTGGGGTTGGACCTCGCTCGGAGCGGCGCTCGAGATCCTGTTCTTGATCCTGCCGGTGGCGTTCGGCTGGAAGGCAACCGTGGATGCGGGGCTCGCGCGCATGCTGTTTTCCTGGACCCTGCATGCCATCGTCTACTTCTGGCTGCTGCCGGCGTACATCGCCTTTTACACGCTCACGCCCAAGATCGCCGGCGGGCCGCTGTACAGCGATCGGATGGCCAGAGTGTCACTCATAATGATTCTGGTGTTCGCCATGCCAATTGGCATCCATCACCTGTTCGCCGATCCGCAGGTTGGGTCCGGATTCAAGTTCCTGCACGCGGTGTTCACCGGCATGGTGGTGGTCCCCACGCTGCTCACCGTGTTCACGCTGGTGGCCTCGCTCGAGATCGCCGCGCGCCTGCGCGGTGGGCGCGGCCTGTTGCGCTGGGTCGCTGCGCTGCCCTGGAAGCGCCCGATGGTGCTCGCGACCGGTCTTTCGCTGCTGATGCTGGCGCTGGGCGGGGCCGGCGGCATCATCAACATGAGCTACGCGCTCAACGCCAGCATCCACAATACGCAGTTTGTCACCGGCCACTTTCATCTGATCTACGGCGGCGCCGTGGTGATCATGTACTTTGCACTGGCCTATGAGTTCTGGCCGCGCTTGACCGGCTATCCACTGCGCTCGCCAAGCCTGGCGCGAGCACAGCTTTGGCTGTGGTTCGTGGGCATGCTGGTGGTGACCATCCCCTGGCACGTGGTGGGGCTGATGGGACAGCCGCGGCGCATGGCCTACTACGACTGGAGCGATCCGCAGAGCGCGGCGCAAGCGCCCTGGGTGGTGGCCTCGGCGCTGGGAGGGGGGCTGCTGCTGATCTCTGCCGGCTTGGTACTGATCATCCTAGTGCGCAGTGCGCGCGGTGCGCGGGCTCAAGTGGAACCGCTGGACTACGCTCTTGGCATGGATCGGAATGTGCCGTTGCCGCGCGCGCTGAACAGCTTCGGCGTGTGGGTGGTGCTGATGGTCGCGCTAACCGTGGTCAACTACGGTTATCCGATCGCTCAGCACTTCTTCTTCAAGAACACCGCCGTGCCGGCGGACCTGGTCGCGCGCTAAGCGAGAGATACCGCCATGGGTCAACGCATCGATCGGGTTGGATTGTCGTGGTCGCTGGGCGTGGCGGCTTTGGTCATCATCGCTTTCGCGGTGGGATTTCTGTGGATGCCCGGCGCGCAAGCGGGCGGCGCGCCGAGCCTGTGGAGCGCGCTGTGCCGCGCCGCAGGGATCACCGCTGCATCCGGCGCGCCGGCCGCGCCGCTCGGGGCAGCGGCCATTCCCTCCGAGGTTATTTGGACTCCGACTACCGAGCGCCTCATCGTCGCGGGCGATGCCGCCCGTGGCAGCGCACTGGCCGCTACGTGCGCCGGCTGCCACGGCGCCAACGGGATCGGCGCGAGCGATCAGTTTCCCGATCTCGCCGCACAACCGGCCGCGGCCCTGTACAAGCAGTTGTCCGACTTTCATTCGGGCAAGCGGGTGAGTCCGATCATGCAGGGTTTTGCCGCCACGCTCACCGAGCAACAAATGGCCGATCTGGCCGCTCACTTCGCCACTTTGCCCGCGCCGGCTGCGGGTGCTGGCGAGCCCCCGCGCTTGGTAACGGTCGGTGATCCGGCGCGAGGCCTGGTCGCCTGCGCGGCCTGCCATGGGCCCATGGGCCACAAGCTTGGCGCGCCCGAGCTCGCCGGCCAGAAAGCAGCTTATATACAGGCCCAGCTCGAAGCCTTCGCTGCTGGCACCCGGCGCAACGACATCAACCAGCAGATGCGCGCGATCGCGCACGAGCTGCGGGCCGAGGAGGTTAGCGCGTTGGCCCAGTACTATGGCGGAGCGGCCAAGCCGGCCTCGCCGCCGCAGGGAGCGGCAAGCGCAGCCCAGACATCGGCTGACACCCGTCACTGAAGCGGCGCGATCGCGCCGCCCTGTAGAACGCTTGCGCAGTGCGTACCAGCTCAACTCCAACGCCTGGTAAGTTTTGGCACCTGCATGCGTGGCGCGCAAACCAGGTTCTTGCACCAGGAAGATAGAACATGCGAACCCGGCTTTTCCCGATTGGCGCAGTCATATCTGAACTCCTCTTGTTTCTTCTGCGAAGATCATCACCGTGCAGCTCTTCGCGTTTGGCGTAAATCATCAGAGCGCGCCCATTGCCGTGCGCGAGCGCATCGCGTTTAACGCCGAGGACTTGCCGTTTGCGTTGCGCCACCTGGTCGACCAGGAGCTAGTACGTGAGGCCGCCATCATCTCCACCTGCAACCGCACAGAGGTCTACTGCAGCACACCAGAGCCGCGCCAAGCGGTGCGCTGGCTGGCCGGCTGGCACAAGCTCGAGGAGTCGCAGCTGGAGCCGTATCTGTACATACTGCCCAGAGAGCCGGCGGTGAAGCACGCATTCCGAGTCGCGAGCGGGCTGGACTCGATGGTGTTGGGTGAACCGCAGATTCTGGGTCAGATGAAACAGGCGGTGCGTTCTGCCGAGGTAGCGGGCACGTTGGGAACGGTGCTCCACAAGCTATTCCAGCAATCCTTTTCGGTAGCCAAGGAGGTACGCCGTCGCACCGAGATCGGCCAAGCAACAGTGTCGATGGCTGCAGCCGCGGTGACGATCGCTGAGCGCATCTATCCCCGCCTCGCAGAGCAGAACATTTTGTTTGTGGGCGCCGGCGAGATGATAGAGCTCACGGCCGCTCATTTCGCCAGTCGGCATCCGCGCGCCGTCACTTTCGCCAATCGCACGGTCCAGCACGCACAGGAGTTGGCCGCGCGGTTCCATGGCAGCGTGCAGTCGCTCAACGACCTGCCGGACTACATCGCGGCCTACGATATCGTGATAGCCGGTACCGCGAGCCCGCTTCCCATCCTTGGCAAAGGCCTGGTGGAGACCGCGCTCAAAACCCGACGCCATATGCCGATGCTGTTGATCGATCTGGCCGTGCCGCGCGATATCGAGGCGGAAGTGAGGGAGTTGGAGGACGTATTTCTGTACACCGTAGATGATCTCGGAGAGTTCGTCCAGAAGGGTCGCGAAGCGCGTCGGGACGCGGTCGGCAAGGCCGACGCCATTATTGACGCCGGGGTCACCAACTTCTTGCAATGGGTGAGCGCGCGCGAAGCCGTCCCAACCATCCGCGCGCTCCGGGACCAGGCCGAGCGCATTCGGCGCACCGAACTGGAGCGGGCGTTGCGCAGGCTCAGTCGCGGCGAGTCTGCGGAGCGGATTCTCGAAGCCCTGAGCGAGGCGCTAACCAACAAGCTGCTGCATCCACCCACGCATGCGCTGCATCAGGTTCAGGAGCCAGACCGTGAAGCGCTGGTCAAGCTGCTGGAGCGAGTATACCTGACGAACCAAACCGCAGATCGGAGCCAGTGCAAGAACCTTAAAGACGAGCACGGCATGCGCACCTATTATTGTACAAGGCAGTCTTCACAGGCGAAGTCGCGCCCCGGCGCTACAATGAGCCAACTTGAATGACGCTGAGGTTATGACGACCGCAAGGAGCTCTCATGAAATCGATACTCGATCCTTCGTTCCACTACACAGCCGTCCGGACCATTGCCTGACTCACATGCGCCGCCAAGCGCCGTATCAGGCGATTGCGAATCTGCTGCGCTGCTTTGATTACCTTAACGCAAGGAGAACGAGCATGAAAACGACTCTCATGGTTGGTACCGTTACTCTGGGCCTGACTTTCTCGATCGCGAGCAGTGCGGCGGTAGATAAAGAAAAGGCAGCGCAACTGGCAACCAAGTACAACTGTAACGGTTGTCACGCGGTGGACAAGAAAGTCGTTGGTCCCGCATACCAGGAGATCGCCAAGAAGTATGCCGGTGACAAATCGGCTCTCAAGAAGCTCGAGCAGAAGGTCAAGAACGGCGGCGGCGGTGTCTGGGGATCCGTACCGATGCCGCCCAACAACGTTCCCGAAGGCGACATCAAGACGTTGGTTCAATGGGTGCTATCGTCGAAGTAATAAGGGCGCGCGCGTGCTCCCGTCCCGGGTCGCGTAGCCGAACTGTCTTCAATCGGGCAGCTTGCGGCGTGGCAGGCGGAGCGTGCGGTCGGTGATCAAGATCGCAGTGCGCCGCGCCTGCGCGTGGAGGCGCAAACGGATCGGTCCAAGTTCGAACCGGCAATGACGCAGTGGCTGGTGCGCTGAGCCATCCATATTGCCCACTAGACCACCTGCCCGATGCGCACACAGATGTCTGCCCCCGCCGAAACCGAACCTGTACGATCAAGGCACTTTAGCGCGGACAGCGTGGCACGCACTGGCCAGCTGTTGCTGCGGCTGACGAAGCCACGCGTCATCTCGCTCATCGTCTTTACCGCTGTGATCGGCATGTTCCTCGCGGCCCCGGGGCTGCCGCCGCTTGGGGCGCTGGTGTTCGGCACGATTGGTATCGCGCTGAGCGCGGGTGCAGCGGCGGTTATCAACTGCTTGGTAGAACGCAAACTCGACGCTGTGATGGCGCGCACGCGCGCGCGTCCGCTCCCGATGGGGGAAATCACTGGAGCACACGCGCTGGTCTTCGCAGGCGTGATCGGCGGGACCGGGCTGGGTGTGCTGTATGCGATGGTGAATCCGCTGACGATGTGGCTCACGCTAGCCACTTTCGTCGGCTACGCCGTCGTCTATACCATCATTCTTAAGCCGCTCACTTCCCAGAACATCGTCATCGGCGGCGCCTCGGGCGCAATGCCCCCTGTGCTGGGTTGGACGGCAGCCACCGGCGAGCTGTCTTGCGACGCGCTGCTGCTGTTTTTGATCATCTTCGCCTGGACGCCGCCGCACTTCTGGGCGCTCGCCTTGTACCGCAAGCACGAATACGCCAAGGCTGGGGTGCCGATGCTGCCGGTCACGCACGGCGACCGCTACACGCGTCTGCACGTGCTGCTTTACACCCTGATCCTGTTCGCCGTCAGCCTGCTGCCCTTCTGCACGCGCATGAGCGGGCTCATCTACCTCGCAGCCGCGCTGACGCTCGGCGGCATCTTCCTGTTCTACGCGGCGAAGATCTACTACCGCTACAGCGACCATATTGCGCGCAAGACTTTCCGCTACTCGATCGTGTACCTGTCGGTGCTGTTCGCGGCGCTGCTGATCGACCACTACTTGCTGATCCAGTTCTGAGGTCGCCGGATCCGACCTTTCTATTCAGCGTAGTTCGCAGGTGACCCACAGCACGCACGTGAACAAAAGCAGGGCCCCGGCTTGACGGGCCGCCGCCAGCGTCACTGGGACCACCAGCACCAAGGTCGAGATGCCGAGTGCGATCTGTAGCGCAAGCGCGGCCGGCAGCACATTCAGTGCAAGCCGTGCGCGCGGCCGCAGCTCGAGGCGGCGGGCGCGAAACCAGAACCAGGGCACCAGCAGGAACAGCAGCCACGCCAGCAGACGGTGGTCGAACTGCACGGCCGTTGGGTTGTTGAACGGGTTGAGATACCACGGCGCAAGCATCAGATATTCCGACGGGATCAGGTGGCCGTTCATGAAGGGGAACGTGTTGTACGCGCGACCGGCGTGCGTACCGGCCACCAGTCCGCCGGAAAGCACCATCAGGAAGACAAGAGCGCTCAACGCAACGGCATAGACGCGCGCGCGCTGGTGGGAGGGGTCGGGCGCGCGCTCCCGGGACAGCAGCGCCAGCGCGGTCGAGAACATCGCGGCGTAGATCAGGAATGCCAGTCCCAGGTGTGCGGTCGATCGATACTGGCTCACGCGCGGGTCGTCCACCAGCCCGCTCTTCACCATGTACCAGCCGAGCGCGCCGTGCACCGCACCCAGCAGGAAGATCAACAGCAGGCGCGCGTTCATCTCGCGATCGATCTTGCCGCGCACCACGAAATAAACCAGCGGCACGAAAAACACGATGCCGACCGTTCGGCCGAGCAGACGGTGAAAGTACTCCCACCAGAAGATGCCTTTGAACTCTTCGAGCGACATGCCGCGGTTGATCTTCTCATATTCAGGCGTGCGCTGATATTTCTCGAACACCTCCTGCCACTGCGCTTGATCGAGCGGCGGGATGGTGCCCACGATCGGCTGCCACTCCACCATTGAGAGGCCGGAGTGCGTAAGCCGCGTGATGCCACCCACCACCATTGCGAATACCAGTGCGCAGCACACGAGCAGCCATCCCGCAACCTGACTCTGTGCCGTACTGGTGTGCGCCCCAACTCGCGACGGGAATCTGATCGATTGTTCCATGCACGTCATTGTAGACGTCGTCGTACGCATGAGCCTCAAATCAGCCCATGAGCCTTAAGCTGCCTGGCAGTGCTCGACACGAGAACCTTGAACAGGCTGATAGTCGGGACGGCGAGCAGCACGCCCACGAGGCCAAATAGGATGGCGCCGCCCATCGCCCCGATCACAACCACCAGAGGGTGGAGTTTGGCCGCACCCGCCAGAACGACGGGCTCATAAACGGCGTTCTTCACCAGCTCGGCGAGTCCAACGGCCACGATCACCCAGATCGCGAGGTTGTCAATGGTCACCATCGGAATCAGCGGGTGAATTTCATGTGCTAAGACGGCATAGGCCAGCCCGCCCAGCAAGGCGACTACGGAACCCAGGTAGGGAACGACGTTGGTCGCACCCGCAAACAGGCCGATTGCGATCGCCCAGCGCAGCGGAATACCAATGACGGCCAGCAAGAGTGTCACGGTGATGCCCAGCAGCAAGCATTCGAGGAACAAGCCGCGTAACCAGTCGCCAAGGGCGTGGTCGAGATCGGCTAGGACCGTAAGCGCTGGCTCGAACAGTCGATTCGGCACCATGCTGAGAAGGCCACGCTTGATCTGACCGGTGTCGCTGAGCAAGAAAAGGAAGGCGAACGGCGCAACGATCCAAGTGGAGAGGAGCTGTGCCAGCACGGAGAGAGGCCTGTCCTGGGTTAGTGTGCCTGCCTGCGCGACCATCGGGCGCGCAGGCGCGCCTGCTGTGTTGGGCCCAACGCGCGCCATAGTTGACCGCGTGTCGAGGGTTTGAAGGTTGGCTCGATCTTCATCGAGCAGGCGGTCAGATCCGCTCGGAGCGTTGGCTTCGCCGGCACGCGAGGCGAGGAGTTGCGCGCGCTCCTGCGGCGTCAGGGCGAGCAGCTGATTCACTCGGTCCAGCAAAGGATCCGAGTCGGCGTGCAAGAATTGATACAAGCGGTTGCCCTTCGCTAGAGTTGCATCGAGCCCCATCAGGGTCCGATAGCGCTCATTGAGCGCGTACAGCGCACGCACCTTCAGCTCGACGGCCCCGGTTTCGGTGGGCATCGACGAGCGGATCCGGTCCACGACGAACAGAGCTGTAAGTACAAACACGAGGAGCAACAGCCCTACCGCCAGTCCGCGTGGTACGCGATAGCGCTCCAGACCGGCGACCACGGGACGGCAGATGTAGGCCAGCAACCCGCTCACCACGACGGGCACGACGATGCTCCGAAGAGCCCACAGCAGGAACGCCGCCAACAGTATGGCAGCGCTTGCCACCACAGACTTGAACAGCATTCCAGCAACAACTCCTTCATGCCTGGGAGTCACGCTCGGGCTCCTGGTCTTGCATGCCGAAGTACTGACTCTCCACCAGCATCTGCAGTCTCGCGGCAGTTATCTGGGCCAGTTTCTTGAGGATCTTGTTCGCCAGGGCGGGGAAGTTTCCGCTGAGCGCATCCAGGTCTGAGTAGCCCAGCGCTACCAGGTGAACCGGGCCGCGAGCCCGAGCGGAGTTCCAGCGCACCACTTCCCCCACAGCCGCCAGCTCGTCAAACGACGCGGGCGGCTCCAGCGTCGCGAGCGGCGCTTCCTTGCCGCTGCGTATGCGCCTCGTAATCTCCACCAACCCGCTGCGCAGGACGAATAACGCCGCGCCAGGCTTCCCTTCTTCAGTGATGTACTCGCCGTCGTGGTAACTGCGTTCATGGACGATCCGGGCGAGACGAGCCAGATCGCCATGCATGAGGTCCTCGAACAGATAGGCCTGTTTGAGAAAGGTCACGAGGTTACCGCCTCTTTGATCTGCGGCTGATTTCGGCGGCGGACCGAATAGCGCGCGCGCCGGGATGGCTGTCGAGTCAAGCCGGTCCACATTCTCCCGGCGCGGGAGAAGAAGCTTCCGGACCCCTGCAAGACGGATTGCCCCCTCTGTCGAAGTCATCTAGTCACCGCCGTTGTGCGCGCGTGCGCAAGAAGCGAATCGCTGTCCGCCCCGCTCGCAAGCAGTTTGTGCGCGATTTGTCGCGGAGTCTTGTCGATCCTTGCGCCTCTTGTTCGCATAGAGCGGCAACCTCCACCACTCTTGCAAGAACGTGCAAGAAAGCCGGATTGGTGGCTCGGTAGACTGCTCGCGAGCGTTCGCAATCCTGTGAAACGCAGAGCGTCACGAGGGCTTGCCAGGAAGCGGACGACATGCGCAGACAATCCATCCGATTTGTGTCTGCCGGCAGCGTGCACGCTGTACTGCCGAGACCAGCGCTGTGAACACAGGCCGATTCGCATTCAAGCACTTTTCCTGCAACAGCTCACGTGTCCACGCACCCACAACATACCGCCTCCGAAAACGCC